>ENA-OFCI01000178-OFCI01000178.1-metagenomes-genome-assembly--contig:-NODE-178-length-42168-cov-3.893002_pt1 | contig 42168 bp, 34 predicted proteins | sample MGYA00153391_OFCI01 | MGnify analysis MGYA00153391
TTCACTGGGCGGTCTGCCGATTCAACGTGAGAGAGAAAAATCGTGGGGCATAACTCCGGGATACACGTCACGCCCCCTCCGGTCACGGTGACAAACGTGCGTCAAGATATCCTTGTGCCAGGGACCGGCAGAGCATTGCGCTATAAAAGTCCCGTCGGCGGAGGGGGGGGTACCGGAACAAGCTGCGAGAAGATCGATTGTTGTTCTACGGTTCTGGAACAATTTGCAGGCAGTGAAATGCGCACGACCCGACCAGCGCTCTCGATAATTACCGTATTTTCGCTGTTTTGCTCTATTTGCATTTTATGTGCCCTTTACTTTTGCGTAACGGTCCAAATTAATGTCTGCACTGCCATCTAGTTTCCAGTCTTCCCTTAAACTCGGTAGCCTTAGCGCCTTACCAAGATGATTATTGATATCGTAGCAGATGTACTTGAGGTCAGGGCTTAGATTTTCACCGCTCCGAATGGCCACCAAGGCGAGATGACGAGCATTGTAAGTACGAAAGCTCCTGCAGTTATCGCACCCCAAAAGTAAACGTTCCGTTTCTTTTTCATGATTACTGAGTCAATTAAGAACGATAGCCCGATAGCAGTAGGCATTATTTTGCCAAGCACCCACGCATAGTAGAGCAATCCATTAGGCGTTGAACGATTTAGAAGCACTATGACGGTCGCAGCCTTAATTAATAGCAGAGTAAGCCCTACATAATAGAATGCAGTTCGAGTTGGTAGCATAGCGGCTCTATTCACGTCTTCATACCTTTACGGACGATTTATTCGAAAGTACAAGTTCACTAACTTCGCAAAAAGAGCTATGGCCAATCGACATTACATAAAACGCCCAAAGATAATTAATCACTTTCACGTCACGAAACGCTGCTTCGAGAGTGTCCTCCCGGCATAGACTTGCGTAGCGACGAACACGAGAATGCCAAATCGTGGGGCTGTCTCACGTTGAATCGGATCGCCCGTTGATTCCAAGGACCTCACGCTGAATGTCTGCGACTCCCCGTTGAATCGGCAACCTCACGGTGAATATCGATTCACTGGGCGGTCTACCGATTCAACGTGAGAGAGCATACATTTGGTGGAGCTGTCGGGGAACTGCCCCCCGAGTCCGAATCGCCGAACCAGCGCTTTCTCCAGGCTCATCTTCGAGGTTGTCTTAAGTCACCGAGCGCTTCGAAGCCGAACTTTCGATGACAGCAGCTCCATAATCTCGGACGCTATGGAGAGCCGCCTCCACGCCCTAGCCGGATTTGTTGACGGAGACGAGACGGATCCGGCTACCCTCTCGTGACTCCGTCGCTAACCTAAATTAGGCAGCGAGTGCGTAGTTGTTGTTTGCGTGTAAACGCTTTGCGATCGTTTTAGGAGGGCTCGCAACTCCGCCTGCTTACGATGACCGCGGACTAACCCGTCGAAGCTGCTCAGCCCCATGGTGTCGTTCGCACCGGCTGTCACGACCGGCACGTCATCATACCACAAAACGGCCTCAACGAAAAGGTGACCCAGAACCGTCCCCTCACCCAAGAGCGCCAAGCACGAGGCCGGAACTCCAGCGCAACAATGGGCGAGACGATCGCCTCGCGGCCCTGCGCGCCGGGCGCTCGTATCACCTGCTTTCAAAAAATCTTAGCGCGACGGCCCTTACCCACGACCTCGCTGCAGCCGCGGATCTGACCCACGCGTTCATTGGGTATATCGGCCCTGCCGACGATCGCACGGTCACCCAGCATTACCCGCGGCTTCTTTCGGTTGTAATCGGCGACGTTACGCAAGGCGGACGCGGCGGACGTGCCCGAGCCGCGTGACGAAATCTGCATCCGCAATCCCACGCCGTCGCATCGAAGTTGCTCGCAGAATTCGACCGAGATCGGCGTGGCAGCGAGTGCCGCCTTCAGTCGGCCTGCCGTGGGAACCGGAGCGGACGAGCACGCGCGCGAACGCACGGATACGTGCATGCCTCCACGTTGATCTTCGTGTTGCTCACGGCGATCGTCGTCGTCGCCGTGATCGCAAAGCGATTCGCGTTGCCGTACCCGATCGCGTTCGTGGTCGGCGGCTCGTTACTCGCGTTCATTCCGAATCTGCCGCCGTTGCATCTCGATCCCGAGTACGTCTTCCTGATTTTTTTGCCGCCTCTTTTGTACTCGGGTGGCTGGCTGACCGATTGGAAAACCTTCCGCGAAAACGCGCGACCGATCGGATTGCTCGCGATCGGGCTCGTCGTCGCCACGACCGGCGCCGTTGCGATCGTCGCACACGCACTGTTGCCAAACTTTCCGTGGACGAGCGCGTTCGTGCTCGGTGCGATCGTCTCGCCGCCTGATGCCGTCGCGGCATCCGCGGTCTTCGAACGCTTCTCGGTGCCGCGACGCATCGCTGCGATCATCGACGGCGAGGGCCTCGTCAACGATGCGACGGCACTCGTCATCTATCGCTTCGCCATCATTGCCGCACTCACGGGCACGTTCTCACTTGCGAATGCGAGCGTCGCATTCGTTGCAGTCTCGCTCGGCGGAATCGCGATCGGTCTCGCGATCGCCGCGACGCTCGTCGAACTCACCGTCAAGCTCCGCAAGCACGATATCAGCGATCCGCTGATCGAAAACGCGCTCCAACTCATCGCGCCATACGCCGTCTATCTCGCAGCCGAAACCGTCCACGGATCGGGTGTACTCGCGACGGTCGCTGCGGGAATCTATGTCAGCCGCCAATCGCATCGCATCTACGATCCCGACGGTCGCCTCGTGGCCGCGAACGTGTGGGAGCTGCTGATCTTCCTACTCAACGGTCTCGTCTTCTTACTCATCGGATTGCAACTGCGCGAGATCGTGCACGATCCTACTTTCGCGGCGCGCGGACTCGGAGTCGGGCTCGCAATAAGCGCACTCGTGATCGTCGTGCGCGTGGCGTGGGTCTTCCCCGCAACGTACGTGCCGCGCTGGATTTTTCGCGGCATCGCGGCGCGCGAGGGAACGCCCGACGCGAAATTCATTTTCGTCATCGGCTGGAGCGGCATGCGCGGGATCGTCTCGCTCGCGGGCGCGCTCGCGATTCCGACGCTCACGAATGCGGGGGCGCGCTTTCCCGGTCGCGACGAGATCGTCCTCATTACGTTCTGCGTGATCTTCGTGACGCTCGTCTTTCAGGGACTCTCGCTCATCCCGATCCTACGCTGGTTTAAGATCGAGGGTGACGACAACCTCGACGCACGCGAGATCGAGGTACGCGTACTAGCGCTACGTGCGGGCATCACGCGCATGCGCGAGCTCGAGCCGCACTTCGGTTCCACAGCTGAGTGGGAAGTCGAGGGTCGTCTTCTCGGCGAATACGAGTATCGGATCGCGCATCTCTCGGGCCATCTCGACGGCACGGCCGCTCCCGATTCCGTCGCGTTCGATCATCGCATACAGGCAGAAGCGCTCGAAGCCGAACGCCGCGAGATCACACGCTTGCGCGAAGTGGGCGAGATTCCTGACGAGATCTACCGCCGCGTGCAGTACGATCTCGATCTCGCGACCGAACGCCTTACGTAAGCGACGCGGCGTCCGACCGGAAGCGTCGGCCGAGTTCGTCGTGATCGGTGCGATCGATCGTGATCGGCGTGACGCTCGCATACCCGTCGCGAATCGTGGCGAGATCGGTCCCGTCGACGATATCGGTGTCGTCGAACGTGCCCCAAAGCCAGAAGTATGTCGAACCGCGCGGATCGCTGCGTTTATCGAGCCGATTGCGATACGCTTTGCGTCCCTGACGCACGTAGCGTACGCCGCGAACCTCGCGCGCGGCGAGGTTGGGTACGTTGAGGTTGAGCAACGTCAGGCGCGGTAATCCGTTCGCTAGCACGTCGCGCGCGAGATCGACGGCGATTATCGCAGCCGTTTCCCAGTGCTGCACGTGCGCGGGTTCGGGCCATGTCGTCGCGAGCGAGACGGCGATTGCGGGAATGCCGATGATGAGGCCCTCGGTCGCCGCTGCTACGGTACCGGAGTAATTGATATCGTCGCCCGCATTCGCGCCGCGGTTGATGCCGCTCACGACGAGCGACGGCATGCCGCCGCACAGATCGAAAGCCCCGACCACGACGCAGTCGGCGGGCGTCCCCGAACACGCAAACGTCGGCATCGCACGATCGTGGACCGGATGCACGCGCACGGGGTGGTGAATCGAAATCGAGTGGCCGACCCCGCTATTGTCCCGATCGGGCGCGACGACGGTGACATCGCCGAGCGCACATAGCGCATCGGCGAGCACGCTGATCCCGGGGCTCGCGACCCCGTCGTCGTTCGTAACGAGGATCTTGAGCCGCTCGGTCATCAGCGCGTCTTTTCGCCGGCGCGTACCAGCGACGAAAGAAGATACGACACGATGGTGAGCACGAGCGCGCCGAGAAAAGCCGACCCAAAACCGTCGACGGTCAGACCGAGCTTGAGATGCGCCACGAGATAGAACGTAAACGCGTTGATCACGAGCGTGAAGAGGCCGAGCGTTAAGAGCACGACGGGGAGCGTGAGGATCACGAGAATCGGCCGCAAGAGTGCGTTGACGACGCCCAAGATCAGCGCCGAGACGAGCGCCGCCGTTACGCTCGCAACGTGAACGCCGGGCAAGAGATACGCGACCACCACGAGCGCGAAGGCGTTGACGATAAGTCGTAAGAGAAAGCCACCCATTTTTTAATCTTACTGCGATCCGCGAGGCGCGGCCTCTCTGCGGCTACGCGTTGAGCGCGGATTTCACCGACGACGCAAGTGCCGGCGTCATGCCCTTGACGGCTGCAATTTCATCGACGCTCGCCCGCTTGATGGCGCTCACGCTGCCGAATGCGACGAGCAATCGCTTGCGACGTGTCGGGCCCACGCCCGCGAGCGCATCGAGCGCGGATTGCGTCATGGCTTTTCCACGCCGTATGCGATGGTACTCCACGGCGAAGCGATGCGCTTCGTCGCGAATGCGCATCACGAGATGCAACGCGGGCGACCCCGGCGGCAAGACGATCGGTTCCGCTTGCCCCGGTACGAAGAGCCACTCGTGTTCTTTCGCAAGACCGGCGATCGGAATACCCCACAGATCGAGTTCTTGCAAGATCTCGACCACGGCGTTGAGTTGCCCCTTGCCGCCATCGATGAGCAAGAGATCGGGTCGATGGTGAAATTTCTCTTTCTTCCGCAGTTGCGCTTCGATCGATTTTTCATCACCAGTCTCGACGATGCTCTCGGCATCGTCTTCGCCTGGCGCATTCGTATCCGCGCGGAGATAGCGCAGTCGACGACGCAGCGTCTCCTGCATCATCGCGAAATCGTTCGATCCTTGATCGTAGCGAATCTTGAAGCGTCGGTACTCGCTTTTCTTGGCACGGCCCTCGTGGAAAACGACCATCGACGATGTCGGATTGGTCCCCTGGATATTGGAGATGTCGTAACATTCGATGCGATGCGGCATGTCGGGAAGATCGAGTGCTGCCGCAAGTTCGATGAGCGAGCGTGCCGAGGCCGTCTCTTGCACTTCTTGATGTGCGAGAAACGCTTTGAGATTCTGCTCCGCGTTTTCGTGGACGAGGCGCATGTATTCCGCACGCGGCCCGCGCTGCGCGCGCAGCACGCGAACGCGCTGCGTTTTAAGTTCCGAGAGCCACGATTCCAAAAGCGGTAGATCGCCGGGGAGCGCTTCCACGAGCACTTCTTTGGGAATCGTCGCTTGCGATGGCGGGCGGCGCGCGCGCGCTTTTACCGCGACGGGAACCTCGTTGCCACGCGCTTCGCGCAGCGCGAGCGGCGAGAAGCCATCGCCGATCGCACCGCCGATCTGGCCCGCGCGCGCCGTATAGAATTGCGCGAAGAAATTCGCGTAGAGTTCTTCGTCGGGTTGATCGGTCACGCCATCGAGGATGAAGTGCTCCTGGCCGATGAGCTTGCCGCCGCGCACCAAAAAGACTTGCATACACGCATGGCCCTGCGCGCGCGCGCTCGCGATGAGATCCATATCGATCCGCGTGCGCCACACGACGTTCTGTTTTTCCGTCACGCGCCGCAGCGTCACGATGCGATCGCGCACGCGCCCAGCGGCCTCATAATTCATGCGATCGGCGGCTTGTTCCATCTCGGCATAGAGTCGCTCGAGAAGCCGATCTTGTTGGCCTTCGAGAAAGAGCACGACCTCGTCGACGAGTTCGTCGTATTCGGGCTCACTCTGATAGCCGACACATGGTGCGAGGCAACGCTTGATGTGATACTGCAGACACGGGCGCTTGCGTTTTCCGTCGATCGGCTCGCGGCACGTACGCAATGGAAAAGCCACGCGCACGAGATTGATGAGTTCGCGCAGGCCGTGCGCGTTCGTGTACGGCCCGAAATAGCGCGCGCCGTCGTCTCGAACCGAGCGCGTAAATTGCACGCGCGGATACGCTTCGTTCGTCACCTTCAAATACGGGAAGCGTTTGTCGTCGCGCAACCTGACGTTGAACGGCGGCTGGTGCCGCTTGATGAGGTTTGCCTCGAGGATGAGCGCCTCGATCTCGTTTTTGACGACGATCCAGCGCACGTCGACGACGCGTTCGACCATCTTGGTCGTGCGATACGCATGCGCGGCCGAATCCTGGAAATACGATCGAACGCGACTGCGCAGCGAGACTGCTTTTCCGATGTAGAGAATGCGCGCATTCTCGCCGAGCATCGTGTAAACGCCCGGCGCGTCCGGCAATTGGCCGAGCGTATCTTCGAGGTGTCGCAGTTGGGGCGGTGCGGGCGTCTGCGTTTTACGGGCCCTCCGCGTCGATCGCTCGCACGGCGAAGCCCGAGGCCGCGTTAGGCGACGTTTGGCTTGCGCGTGATGCGGAACACCACGAAGGCCACGACGGCAACGACGAGACCGACGACGATTCCGAGTGAGAACTTGTGGATTTGCGGAGTGAGTTCATCGATGTGTTGTCCGAGTATACTGCCGAGATAGGCCAGACCGAAACAGAAAATCGCGGAGCCGAGCGCCGTATACGTCAGGAAATACCGCTTCTGCATCTTCGAGACGCCTGCCGGGAGCGCCGAAACGCCGCGCACGAACGGTAAGAAACGGCAGACGAAGACGACGATATTCCCCTTGCGCGTGTAGAACCCGTGGAATTGGTCGAGCTTCTTCTCGCTGAGCTTGACGTATTTGCCATAGCGAACGACGAAAGGTCGCCCGCCCGCGTAACCGATCGCGTACAGAATCGACCCGCCGACGATCTCGCCGAGCGTGCCCGCCAGCCCCGCGCCGAACCACGTCATATTGCCCTTGGACGCGGCCAGAGCTCCGGCAGCCGGCATCACGATCTCGGTACCCACGGGAAGCCCCATGTTGCCGAGCGTCATGACGACGAAGACGCCCATGTAGCCGAGGCGGCCGATGAGGTCGAGAATGAAATGGCTGATATGTTCCACGATTTACCCGCGTACCCGAGGCGTCATCTCGATGTTTCCTTTGTAGCGCTCGAGGATCTCAGCCGCGAGGCCCCCGCCCTGGGCGACGATCGCATCGATGAGATGGCCCGGTTCGATCTCGTCTTCTGCGGCAATCGCTGCTTCCGCGAGCCCGACGACTTCGCGAAGGCGGGGGGTGATGAGAATGCCGTCCCACAGACGATCGTCGCCCGTACCGAGCGCCCGACGCACGTCGCGCAGGATCTCCGCGGGATGCGTGCCTGCTTTCGCAAGCCGCGTCTCGACGCCCGGATCGTGTTCCTCGACCAAAGCGAGTAGCAGATGCCCGACCCCAACATAATAATGATTGTGGTTTCGGCATGCCTGCTCGGCCGCGCGCAACACACGCTTAGCCGCCGGATTGAAACGAGAGAACACCCTGGGCTTTCTACGAAAGACCCCGCGTCGGTCGGCGCGGGGACTGCAGGGGGAGTGGTCGGGATGGCAGGATTTGAACCTGTGGCCTCTGCGTCCCGAACGCAGCGCTCTACCAAGCTGAGCTACATCCCGATCTCTAGGACTCCGGACGATTCTGAAGGTCCGTTCCGAACCCTTTCTGGCGATTCGATACCGCCCAGGTTCGCCCCAGGGGGCGTCCGAAATGTCGCGACGACATATGAAATATCTTATCGTCGGTTGCGGACGCGTCGGCTCGACGCTCGCAAAGCTCCTCACAGCCGAATCGCAAGACGTGACGGTCGTCGATGAGAACCCCGCCGCATTCAAGCGTCTGGGTAATCACTTCGCCGGCCGCGTCGAGGTCGGGACCGGAATCGACAACGACGTTTTGCGTCGCGCGGGGGCCGAGAGCGCCGACGGCTTCGTCGCCGTGACCGACGGCGATAATCGCAACGTTATGGCCGCGCTCATCGCGCAACGGATGTTCGGCATTAAGAAGATCGTCGCGCGCATCTACGATCCGCCGCGCGGCTCGCTCTATCGTGAACTCGGTATCGAAACCGTCTGCCCGACGACGATCGGCGCGAAGATCGTGCGCGACAAGCTCATGCACATGCCCTACGACTCCGTGCCCTCGTTCGATTTTGGGAAGGTCTCATCGCTTGCGGTTTCGTTGCAGACGGGCGATGCAGGCATGCGGATTTCCGAGATCGAGAAACCCGGACTCATCCGCGTCGCAGCCGTTCGACGCGGCGCGCTCGTGTTCGTCGCTGCGCCCGAAGACGTGCTCTCGGCGGGCGATGAAATCAACGCAATCGTCGCGCCCGAAGCGCTCTCGGAGTTCGTCGCAAAATTCGCGGCGACGCCGATCGACGTGCCCGTCGTGCTGTCGGCGTAAGCGATGTTCGTCTTAGTCGTCGGCGGTGGCAAGGTCGGAACGTATCTCGCGCGAGCGTTGCTCTCGCAAAATCACGAAGTCGTCGTGATCGAAAAAAATCCAAAAAAAGCGCAACTCATGGCGAACCTCCTCGAAACCGACGTCACGATGGTCGGCGATGGCTGCGATCCCCTCGTCCTCGAGCAGGCCGGGCTCAAGCGCGCCGACGTCGTCGTAGCCGATACCGGCGACGATGAAGACAACCTCGTCGTCTGCCTCATCGCGAAGCGGCACTCGGTCGCACGCTGCATCGCGCGCGTCAACAACCCGCGCAATCGACTCATCTTCGAATCCATCGGTGGCGACCGGCCGATCACGCTCATCTCGTCGACCGAAGTCATCCTCGATGCGATCAACGCGCACGTCAATTCCTCCGATTTTTCGATCATCACGAAATTGCGCGATGGCGATCTCGAACTCGTAAAATTGACGATTCCCAAAGGCTCGGTCAGCGACGGCAAACGCGTCGTCGATATCGATTTCCCGCGCTCGTCGATCGTCGTCGCCGTCGATCGCACGGGTGAAGAGATCGTCATCCCCAACGGCGATACGCTCTTACGCGCCGGCGATAGCATCATCCTCATGGTCAAACGCGATGCGCGCGACGATACGCGCACGGCGTTGATCGGTACGAAAGCACCCGCGTGAGCCCACCGGTTTTTGTGGCCGACCGCCCCTAGATCAGCCCACGACGAAGCGCGAGGACGGCCGCTTGCGTGCGATCCGCGGCCGCCAGCTTCTCGAGGATATCGCGTATGTGGCCCTTTACGGTGCCGAGACCGATATGCAACGATTTCGCGATCTCCGCATTTCCCGTGCCGCTTGCGATCAACCGCAAGACGTCGGTCTCGCGTGGCGTGAGCGGCGATTCAGCTTCGCTTGCGAGGCGCGTCGATCCAACGTTCGAGAGCACGACGCGTGCGATCTGCGGATCGAAATAGGCACCGCCTTCCGCCGCCGTGCGAATCGCCGCCACGATGCGATCGGGCGGCGACGTTTTGAGCGAATACGCATCCGCGCCGGCCGTCAGTGCCGCAAGAATCTCCGTTTCGAGATCGTGCACGGTGAGAATCGCGATCCGCGTCTGTGGAGCGACGATCCGCGCGCGGCGCACGAGTTCGATGCCGTCCATCCCGGGCAAGCCGATATCGATGACCGCGACGTTGGGGCGATGCGTCTCGATTGCGACCAGCCCCATCGGCCCGTCGTCGGCCTCCGCGACGACCCGCAGATCTGCTTCGCCATCGAGGGCGGCGCGCAAGCCCGCACGCGTGAGTGCGTGATCTTCCACGAGCACGACGGTGCGCGCATCGCTCACTGCAGCACCGCGTGTGCGGCCAGCGGTAACGCGAAGGAAAAGGTACTTCCACCTTCGAGACGCGGCGCGTAGCCCACGCTGCCGGCATGTGCCTCCGCAATCCGCCGCACGAGATAGAGCCCCAACCCCGATCCCGCACCGCGACGGGCGGGCGTGGCGCTCACGCGTTCGAAGAGCGTGGCGACAGCGGCTTGCGGCACGCCATAGCCTTCGTCGTCGAAGCGGACCTCCGCGCGATCTCCGCGCGCGCGGAGCGAGATCGCAATCGAGCGCGCGCGCGGCGTCCATGCGATGGCATTTGCGAGTAGATTCACGAACGCGCGCCGCACTTCCCGATCGTCGCCGTCGACCTCGATCGCATCGTCGAGATCGAGCGTGACACGGACACCCTTATGCTCCGAGAGCGGCGCGAGTTCGCGCGCGACGTCGCGCACGATTTCGGCAAGTGCGACACGTTCGCGGCGCGAACTCGCTTCGCCCGACTCGTAACGGGAAACCAGCAGCAGCGTTTCCGCCAAACGTTCGAGTTCGTCGTTTGAGGCAATCGAGCGATCCAGGATCTGTTCGTAAGCCGCGGGGAGGGCACCGAAGGCTCCGTTCCGTGCCTGCATCATCGTCATTCTCGCGGCTGCGAGCGGCGTGCGTAAATCGTGCGAGAGCGCGTAGACGATATCGCGGATCACGTCGCCACGTTCGCGCAAGGCCCCGTTGGCAACGGCGAGCTCCTCGTTTCGCTCGGCCAACCTCACGAAAAGCTTGGCTTGCGCGAGCGCGATCGCACCTTGATCGACGTAAGCCGCGAGCCCTTCATCGAAGTGCGTCTCGAAGGGAACGTCGTTGCGCAAGAGCACGAGCGCACCGAAAGTCGTTTCGTGTTCGATCGCACAGGCTGCAATCGCGTGCGGTGCACCGAGTGTCGCGAGCAAGAGCCGGCCGAGTGCATCCGTCTCGGCAATCGGTACGATCCGCTCGCCACGCTCCGCGACGCGATGCAAAAAAGAGAGAATGGCCGCGTTGGGTCGATCGCTCGAGACCTCGATCTCCGTCGGTCGTGCGCGCGTGACGCGATACGTCGTCGGCGTATCGAGTGTGGGGTCGAATGCAAAGAAAATTGCCGAATCGGCACCCAGCGGCGACAGCGCTTCGCGGACGAGCGCGCGACGAATGAGCTCGGTATTTACCGAGCCGCGAACGGCCTCGATCGCTCGCCGAACGCCGCCTTCACGTGCGATGCGATCCTGACGCGCGAGCAATTCTCCCGCGCGCTTCGCCGACCGTTGCGTTGCGATACTCAAGGACCCGACCAAGAGAAACGAACACGCGCTGATCGCACGATCCGCAATCGCGACGGTATCCCAGTGATACCCGTCATGGACGCCGTTCACATAGCCCGCGATGACGTTTGCGACGAAGGCGAGAGCGACGAGAAAGCGCGTGAAACGCGAGTCGAGCGCGAGGCTCGAAAGTGCGATCGGCGCGTTGAAGAGGATCGCGACCACGAAGAGCTGTGGCGTAAAGAGATCGATAACCCACGCAACGACGAGCGCGACGATACAGAGCGGGCGGATCCAACGCACGGGCATCTTCGCGTCGTTCGCGGAGCATGTGCGCTCATCTTGGCGGGTCGCGCCGAGGACGGTTGAGAACCGTTCGGCTCGTGAACGATCGTCCCGAGCGACCCGATCCTGGTGCGAGCCGTGCCAAGGCCGAGGCCTTGCTCAAGGATATCGGGACGGGTCCAAAACTGACCGTCTATCTCGCAAGCGCTCCGGGCGCCGGTAAGACGCGTCGCCTCCTGGACGATGCGATCGCCATGCACGAAGCGGGCATGCACGTCATGATCGGTTGGGTCGAAACCAAGGGCCGCCCCGATCTCGATCGCCTCGCCGCACGCTTACCCCGCGTCCCGGCGCGTACCATTCGCGTCGGGGATGCGACGTTTGAAGATTTCGATTTTGCCGCCGCGATCGCGCTCCGGCCCGCAGCGATCGTCCTCGACGAACTCGCCCACGACAACCTCGAGGGCGGCGTCCATCGCAAGCGATGGCAAGACGCCCTCGCACTGCGCGAAGCCGGAATCGCAGTTACGGGTGCGCTCAATATCGCGCACGTGGAGACGGTTGCAGCCACCGCCGAAGGCCTCATCGGATTCCCGATCCGCGAGATCGTGCCGCTGACGTTCCTACGTGCGGCCGACGCCGTGATCGCCCTCGACGTCTCGCCAGAACAACTCGAGGCGCGGCTCCTCGCCGGGAACGTCGTGCGCGACGCCGATATCGATCGCGCGCGGGCGGGCATCTATCGGCCGCAGACGTTACGGTTTTTGCGCGAGATGATGTTGCGTACCGTCGACGATCTCACCGAACCCGCCGTCACGCCGCGCCGAGCGTCGACTGCCCTCGCGCTCGCCACGGGCGATGGCGATCCCGCGATCTTCCTGCGTAAGGCGGCGAGCGTCGCACACGCGCTCGACCTCGCCCTCGACGTTGCCCTCGTCGGCGAGCGCGATATCGACGCCGTCGAAACGATCTCGAACGAGCTCGACGCACGCGTCGTACCCCTGCACGATTTCGATAACGCAAAGCCGCGTTTCGGTTCGCTCAAAGCGACGATCGTGACCGTTCCGATGGGGCCGCTCGCTTATCGCATCGTCTCGCAGCCTCTGGAGCGCGACGTGTTCATCGTCGATCCGACCACCTACGTGGCGGCGGCCGAACGCGAACTCACATTTTCGCGCTACGCGAAGACGACGGCCGATCGCATGCGCATCGGGTATGGTCGGCTCACGATCTATCTCGGCGCGGCAGCCGGCAGCGGCAAAACCTACGCGATGCTCGATCGCGCCCATCAGTTACGAGAGAGCGGCGTCGACGTCGTCGGTGCGTTCGTCGAAACGCACGGCCGCGCCGACACCGATCGCAAGGCCGTAGGATTAGAGATTATCGAGCGCCGCATCGCCAATTGCGACGGCGTCGTTTCGAGCGAACTCGATCTCGACGCGCTTCTCGCGCGAAAACCCGCCGTCGCGCTCATCGACGAACTCGCGCACACCAACGCCGTATGCGACGCCCACCGCAAGCGTTACGACGACGTCCTCCAGGTACTCCGCGCGGGCATCTCCGTGATGACGACGCTGAATATCCAGCATCTCGAAGGACTCAGTGACGCCGTCTTTCGGCTCACGGGCCAGCGGGTGCGAGAGACGGTTCCCGACGAGATCCTCGAGCTTGCGGACGATGCGATTCTCGTCGACACCACGCCCGAGACACTCCGGGAGCGCCTGCGTGCGGGGAAGATCTACAAACCTGAAAAGATCGAAGACGCGCTCGCGCACTTTTTTCGCACGGAGAACCTCGCGGCTCTTCGCGAGCTCGCGCTACGCGAGGTCGTCCACGCGCGCGGAACCGCAAAACGTCCCACACCGTTTTCACGGCTCGCACTCGGGGTCAAAGCCCGCGAGCGCGATATCGATCTCATCGAACGCTGCGCGCGCATCGCGCTTCGACTCGAGATCGATCTCTCGGTCATACACGTCGCGAAAAACGCTGGAGCCGCCGATCAACGCGTGGTCTCGTCACTGATCGAAGCCTCGCGCCGCGTGCGTGCGCGGTTTGAGACCGTTACCGGTCTCGATGCAGCGAAAGTCTTGTATGAAGCCACCGTCCGGCAGGGGGCGACGACGATCGCCCTCGAGGGTGCGCGGAACAAGCCGCGCTGGCCGCCGCGTGGCATCCCCTTCGCACGTCGCTTACTCGATGCGGGCGCGAAACAACTCCTGGTCCTCGCACCTCTCGATTAGAAACGAGAAATGGACCCCGCATTCGAGGTCCATTCTTCGTACGTTCCCGCTAAGGTGTTAGCGTGTCGCTTGTTGACGAGCTCGTGCGATCTGAAGGGTTACTGCCGCGTTTGGGGCGATCTCGACGTTTTGCCGGTTGTTTTTCGCCGCAAGATAGCCGCCGGCCGCGCCCGCGATGCCGCCGAGGGAGGCCCCGAGGCCGCCAACGTGTTTGCCGACATAGTTGCCGATGATATTGCCGACGACGGCTCCGCCGATCTCTTTCACGGCGTTGCTTTTCGTCGCGACCGCCGCGCTGACCGTGTTACCGCTGATCGCATACGAAGTGCCACTACGCGTTACGAGACGATCGTACGCAAGCGAGATCTTCCCAGGCGTGCCCTGGCCAGCTTTTTGCACGTCGGTAACGTGGCCGTAGACCTTCGCGCCCGTAATGTTGTTATCGCTCGAGCGAACGCCGCTCAGCGTGAACGGCTCGCCGACCGTTGCATGGTTCGAACTCAGCGATCGATCCATCGACCCGGTCAGCTGCGTGCCGACCGAAATGGCGGCCGACGCCGCGAGAGGGGAAAGACCGATGAGGGCAGCCGCAGCCGCCGTAGCGATGAATTTCATATGAATGTATAGCCTCCAAATACGTTATCGGATATCACTTACCACGCGAGACCGACTTCGACACCTCGCAGCGGTTTGTCGATTCGTGGCACACGGTAGATAAACGCATCCCACGCGAGAACCGTTGCGCCTCCGCCGCAGCACGAACGTCCGTTCGGATCATCCGGACGACGGCTCCCGGCACCCTGCCCAAACCACTATATTTTCCGCATGATGTTACTCCTCGAGGGCTCGTTACTCGTGCTCACGTTCGTAGCGTTCGCCATGTTCGATGCGTACGTTCGCGCGTGCGATCGTATCTGACGGCGATGTTCGACAACGTGCTCGGCCTCGTGCTGGCCGCCGCAACGCTCGCGTATCTAACGTATGCGATGCTCCGACCCGACAAATTTTAGGAGCCGAACGCCATGACCGTTTTTGGGTGGCTTCAAGCCGCACTTTTTTTCGCGCTCGTCGTCGCACTGACCAAACCGCTCGGGATCTATCTCGCGCGTGTTTTCTCGGGCGAACGTACGATGCTCTCACCCGTCTTCGCAGGCGTCGAGTCCGGTTTCTACCGCGTCTTGCGAATCGACCCGAAGCGCGAGATGTCTGCGACGTCGTACCTGCTCGCGCTTTTCGCATTTAGCGCCGTCGGGCTCGCGTATCTCTACGCGCTCCTGCGCACGCAAAAATATCTGCCGCTCAATCCGCAAGGGTTCGACAACCTCACGCCCGACAACGCGTGGAACGTGGCGGTAAGCTTCTTAACCAATACGAACTGGCAGTTCTATTCGGGAGAGAGCACGATGAGCTATCTCTCACAGATGGCGGGTCTGGGCTGGCATAATTTCGTTTCGGCGGCCGCCGGTCTCGCAGTCGCGATCGCCGTGATCCGTGGCGTGACGCGGACCGATCGCACGACCCTCGGAAATTTTTGGGTCGACATGACGCGCGCGTTACTCTACGTCCTCGTGCCGTTCTCCGTCGTCTTCGGGCTCGTGCTCGTCTTCCAGGGCGTCCCGCAAAATTTTCACGCCTACACCGACGCGCGATCGATCGAAGGCATGAAGCAAGCGATCACGCAGGGTCCGATGGCGTCGCAAGAAGCGATCAAGGAACTCGGCACCAACGGCGGTGGCTTCGTCAATGCGAACTCGGCGTCGCCGAACGAAAATCCGACCGGATTCAGCAACCTCCTCGAAATGCTCGCGATGTTTCTCATCTCGTCGGCTCTCACGTATACGTACGGCCGCTTCGCCAGGGACCAGCGTCAAGGATGGGCGCTCTTCGCTGCGATGAGCGTCCTCTTCTTCGTCGGATTTGCGAGTGCGTTTACGGCTGAGAGCGCGGGGAACCCGATCGTGCACCAGCTCGGCGTGGCCGGTGCGAATATGGAGGGCAAAGAGACGCGATTCGGTATCGCGGCTTCGACGCTCTTCGGCACGATCTCGACCGACACGTCGACGGGTGCCGTCAACTCCACGCACGATTCGTGGACGCCGCTCGGCGGACTCGTGCCGTTGCTCAACATGCAACTCGGCGAAATCGTCTTCGGTGGTATCGGTACGGGGCTGTACGGCATGCTGATCTTCGTCGTGCTCACGGTCTTCATCGCGGGCCTCATGGTCGGGCGAACGCCCGAGTTTCTCGGGAAGAAGATCGAACGCCGCGAGGTCCAGCTCGCGATCCTCGGCGTGCTCGTCCTTCCCATCTTCGGGTTGATCGGAACCGCGACATCGATCGTGCTGCCCGCCGGCGTCGCGACGCTCGGTAACGCGGGCGCGCACGGATTCTCCGAGGTACTCTACGCGTTCTCGTCGGCCACGGAGAATAACGGGAGCGCTTTCGCGGGCCTTGGCGGCAATCAATACTACAATATCGCGCTCGGTATCGCGATGCTCGCCGGTCGCTTCCTCTTCATCATTCCCGCCGTCGTCCTCGCGGGGAGTCTCGCCGGAAAGACGAGCGTTCCCGAAACCGTCGGAACGTTCACCACGTATTCACCGATCTTCATCGTGTTGCTGCTCGGCGTGATCGTGATCGTCGGCTTGCTCACCTTCGTTCCCGCCGATGCGCTCGGCCCGATCGTGGAACATCTCCAAATGCTGCAAGGAAAAACGCTATGAGAGATCGCTCGCTTTTCGACCGCGCGATCATCACGCGTGCGATCGCGGATTCGTTTGCGAAACTCGATCCGCGTTGGCAGGCGCGCAACCCCGTCATGTTCATCGTGGAAGTGAGCGCGCTCGTCGTCTCACTCTTCTGGCTCCGCGATCTCTTCGCACGCGGCGGTAAAGATGCGGGCTTCGATCTCGCGATCGCTTTGTGGCTCTGGTTTACCGTCATCTTCGCGAACTTCGCCGAAGCCGTCGCCGAAGGTCGCGGTAAAGCGCAAGCCGATTTCCTACGCCGTACCAAGAGCGATACGAAAGCGCGTAAGGTCGTCGACGGGCAGCTCGTGGACGTCAACGCGAACGAGTTGCGCAAAGGCGATCTCATCCGCGTCGAGCCGAACGAAGTCATCGCCGGCGACGGCGAGGTGATCGAGGGCGCGGCCTCCGTGGATGAATCGGCGATTACGGGTGAATCCGCGCCCGTCATTCGCGAATCCGGCGGCGATCGCAGCGCGGTCACGGGCGGTACGCGCGTGCTTTCGGATTACATCGTCGTGCGCATCGGATCGAATCCCGGCGAATCGTTTCTCGATCGCATGATCTCCCTCGTCGAAGGCGCGGCGCGACAGAAAACACCGAACGAGATCGCGCTCTCGATCTTGCTTTCGGGCTTGACGATGATCTTCGTCATCGCGGTCGCAACGCTCGGGCCGTTCTCGATTTACGCCGGGACCGTCCAGAGCGTTACGGTGCTCGTCGCGCTCCTGGTCTGTCTCATTCCGACGACGATCGGCGGCCTGCTCTCGGCCATCGGCATCGCGGGGATGGATCGCGTGCTGCAACGCAACGTTCTCGCGATGAGCGGTCGCGCCGTCGAAGCGGCGGGCGACGTCGATACGCTCTTGCTCGATAAGACGGGCACGATCACGCTCGGTAATCGTCAGGCGACGGAGATCGTCCTCGCACCCGGTGTCGAACGCACGGCGGCATCGCTCGCCGCGTACTACTCGTCGCTCGCGGATGAAACACCCGAAGGACGCTCGATCGTCGCGCTCGCCGAACCCGACGTCGCGACCGCGCCCGGAAACGACGGCAAGGCACCGGCCGACGCGACCTTCGTGCCCTTCTCCGCATACACGCGAATGAGCGGCCTCGATTTTCGAGGCGGTCGCGCGATCCGTAAAGGCGCGCCCGATGCCGTGCGTGCGTGGGTGCGCGAACGTGGCGGGGATCCCGGCGGCTCCGAACTCGCACCCGACGTCGAGCGCATCGCGCGCGCCGGCGGCACGCCGCTCTTGCTTGCCGAAGACGGCAAGATCCTCGGCGTTATCTATCTTAAAGATATCCTTAAGCCCAATATGAAAGCGCGTTTCGATCGCCTGCGCGCGATGGGCATTCGCACGATCATGATCACGGGCGATAATCCACTCACGGCGAGCGCGATCGCGCGCGAAGCGGGCGTCGACGATTTCCTCGCCGAGGCCACGCCGGAAACGAAGATGGCGCTCATCAAGCGCGAGCAGAGTTCCGGACGACTCGTCGCGATGACGGGCGACGGCACCAACGACGCACCGGCACTCGCCCAAGCCGACGTCGGCGTCGCGATGAACTCCGGCACCCAAGCCGCCAAAGAAGCGGGAAACATGGTCGATCTCGATTCGGATCCGACCAAACTTATCGAAGTCGTCGAAGTCGGCAAGCAGCTCCTCATGACGCGTGGTGCGCTCACGACCTTCTCGATTGCAAACGACGTCGCGAAATATTTCGCGATCCTTCCGGCGATGTTCGTCACGACGTATCCCGCGATGCAAGCGCTCAACGTGATGCATCTCGCGACGCCGCAGAGCGCGATTCTCTCCGCCGTGATCTTTAACGCCCTCATCATCATCGCGCTCATCCCGCTCGCGCTACGCGGCGTACCGTACAAACCGCGTGGCGCCAATGTGGTGCTCCGCGACAACGTCTTACTCTACGGCCTTGGCGGCATCACCATTCCTTTCGCCGGTATCAAGATCATCGACGTGATCCTCTCCGCACTCCACCTCACGTAGCTTCCGAGGAAAACATGAAATCCGCATCCATTCCGCAACCCCTTCCGACGTCGACGAAGCGCGAAACGACACTCTCGCACCTCGCGACCTCGGCGATCTACACGATCGTCACGGTCCTACTCCTCGGAATCGTTTATCCGCTCGCGATGACGGGTATCGCGAGCATCGTCTTCCCGCATCAGGCGAACGGTTCGCTCGTCACGGTCGGCGGTAAAATCGTCGGTTCCGATATCATCGGCCAGCTCTGGACGAAGCCGCAATATTTTACCGGTCGACCGTCAGCTGCAGGCAAGATCGGCTACGATCCCACCGCGACCGGCGGCACGAATCTCGGCCCGACCTCGAAGAAATTGATCGACACGACGAAAGCGACCATCGCCGCCCTACGAAAAGCCAATCCGAATACGACGCGCCCGCTACCGATGGATCTCGTAACTTCGAGCGCGAGCGGCATCGATCCGGATATTTCACCCGAGGCTGCAGCCTATCAGGCACAGCGCATCGCGAGTCTTCGCCATTCGACTCTTTCGAAGGTCGACGCGCTCATCGCGGCGCTCGTGCGAGGACGCGAATTCGGAATACTCGGCGAACCGCACGTCAACGTCCTCGAACTCAACCTCGCATTGGACGGCCTCACCCCAAGATATTGATCGCTCGCGAGGCGACGATCGCAATCGTGGCGAGCGATGCGAGCGACTGCACGAGCATCAACATCTTCGCCGCTGCGGTAAGCGGCATCGTATCCGTCGGACTAAACGCCGTGGCGTTGGTGAACGCCACATAGAGATAATCGAAATACGTTGGCGTCCACTTCGCGTTCGAGCACGCGGGCGTCACCATTTGGGGAAAGAGAAAATCGGGTTGCGCGTGATCGTCGCGCATCCGGTCATCGGGGCCACCGCGATCGATCTCCCAGTACCACAGCGCGAAGACGACGACGTTCGTCAGCCAGATCGCGACCGACGAATAGAGTAGCTCCTTACCGGTGATATCCTTGCCGTTAAAGATGAGTTGGTGCACGAGCAAGAAGAGCGAGGCGACGTTCGCGATATTGGCGATCGCGATCAGCATCGTTCCGACGATCTGCTCCCAACGTCGCTCCTTCGGCCGGCGCCGCGGTGCGGCGAGCGAGAGTGGGATCACGAGCAACATTTCGAGCAACGGTACGAACCACGGCGGTCCGAGCGTAAATTTTCCTGGCAAGAGGAAATTGAGCGCGGCAATAAACACGATGGAAAGTGATGCGGGCCAGCGCGGCTCGCTCGGCGAGACGGCACCCCAGGCCTCTGACGTAAGCTTGTCCATGAGTCGCTAACTTCGGGTTCGGACAACGACCTTCCATTTCGGGCGTTCTCATGACGAGCGGACGATCGTCGCGTCGCGGCGTAAGCGCCGTACATGCACGGAACCGACGAAGAACACGCCAAGCGCGCCGTCGCACTTCACGCCATCGACACGTACGTGACGACCGATGGCTGTATCGGACTCGGCAGTGGCTCGACGATGCGCTACGCAATCGAACGTGTCGGCGAACTCGTCGATGTTGCGCACGATCTGGTTGCAGCGGAACTCGTTCGGCGAGGTCGCAACCTCGCACGAGACCGAGCGTCTGTGTCGCGACGCGAAGATTCCGCTCGTCGCCTTCGGTGACGAACCGATCGATATCGCGATCGACGGAACCGACGAGATCGACCCGCAGTGGTCGCTCGTCAAAGGCGGCGGTGGCGCACTCTTTCGCGAGAAGGCGGTCGCACTTTCGGCGCGGACGTTCGTCGTGATCGCGACGGATCGCAAATGCGTCGATCGACTTGGCGCGTTCCCGCTTCCCGTCGAAGTCGTGCCGTTCTCGACGGCCTTCGTCGCACGCGAGATCGAAGCGCTCGGTGCCAACGTGATCCTCCGCCGATCCGGTTACGACGGTCGCGCGTTCGTGAGCGATAACGGCAACGCGATTCTCGATTGTGGTTTCGGTGCGATTGCCTCGGCCCAAATACTCGATCGGATCCTACGCGAGATTCACGGTGTCGTGAGCACCGGGCTCTTCATCGGGCTCGCGTCGGCGGTCTTCGTCTCGAAACCCGACGGGAGTGTTGCGGCCCTTCCGCCCCCCGCGCATGGCGCCCTAACGTTTTAATGCGCGTGGGTGAAGTTTCCGACGCTCGCGCCGCGTAGGCCGATGCGATGGAGCGCCGTGCGCATACCGAGCGGTGCCGTCTCGGGGCGACCGACGACCGCGAAATATCGATCGGGATCGATGTTGAGCGTCCGCGTCTGCACCATCGTCACCGGAACCTCGGCCAAGAACGCATCTGCGGCCTCAACCTCGCGCGCGTCGTCGGTAACCCCAGGGTGCGTGAGCAAGTTAAGCGAGACGCGCAACTTCGCGGCGACGCCGAGCCGTGCGCTTGCAAAAACGTCGTCGAGATCGTACCCGATCGGCCGATAGTACGCGGCGTAGGTGAGCGGCCGGAATGAGTTGAGGCTCACGCGCACCGCGTCGAGCCCCGCATCGACGAGCATCTGCAGGCTCTGCGGCATGCTGCCGTTGGTATTGATGTTGATCGTGCCCGCCCGGGTCGCGGCACGAATGCGTTCGATCGCGCGCGCGATCGTCGTCGCGCGGAGAAGCGGTTCGCCCTCGCATCCCTGACCGAACGAGACGATGCCATCGGGCACGGCTTCGAGATGCGCGATCGCGATGCGGCTCAGTTCTTCTGCATTCGTTTCATCGCGCACGCGCGTTTGCGGCGAGGGGATGCCGGCATCGGCAGCTTGTTCGGAGATGCAGCCGATACACCGCGCGTTACATTTCGGGGAGACGGGGAGTGCCGCTTCACCGCGTTCGAGGAAGACGTTCTGCGCCGTGAAGCACGCGTACGAAAGCGAGCACGTCGCGAGTTGCGCGAGGACACCGTTGCCGGGATCGCGCTCGCGCCGCGCATCGACGATCGCTTCGAGTTCGCCCGCAGCGAACGTTCGGGGCGTCCAGTCGTCGCTCGCGTCGGTCTGCATCGCTGCGACGTAGAGTTCGTCATCGACGACGCACGCATAGGTGTAACCGAAAAGCGGCAACGTCGGCGCATTCGGCCCCGTGCGAAACGCCGGCAGTAAGAGCCGCGTATATCCTGCGGGCAAGAGCGCGCCGAGCGTCACGCGGCGATCGGGAACCGTAAAGTCCTCAAGTAATGGTGCACGACCGGGCAGCATCGTCGGAAGCGTGCCCGGCGGCGCGAGGATGAGTTCGTCGCGTCGCGGCACGCGCACGTCGCCGCCATCGGCGAGCGGTGTGACTTCATCGTCGAAATAGATGCGACCGAGGTCGTCTGCGTAGGCGAGGCCGATCGATTTCGGGGCGACGCGTGCGGCGCGTTCGGCGGCGGCGGCGTTTCGCGCTCCGCGCGTCTTGAAGCGACGACTCACTGCGGTAACCTACGCGTGAAGAGCGGCTCCGCAGGCCCCGTCAGTTGCGCGCTCGCGCCCGCGCGCCACGCGACGCGAAGCGTACCACCGGGCACGCGGACGGTCACGGGCGATGTGAAACCGCGCGTCGCGATCGCGACGGCAGCGCTCGCGACGGCTCCTGTCCCACAGGCTTGCGTGAGCCCGACGCCGCGTTCGTAATGACGGACCTCGAGCGTCGCGCCTTCGGTCGGAACGATCCGCGCGACGTGCAGATTCACCCCTTGCGGAAAACGCGCGTGCGCGTTGAAGGCGCGACCGAGTGCTTCGAGGTCGACTGCCGCGACGTCATCGACGAAGACGACCGCGTGCGGATTTCCGAGCGATACCGCAACGAAGAACCACGTCGTTCCGAGCGCATCGATCGTTTCGAGGCGCGCATCGTACGGAAACATCACGGGACCGACATCGATCCGCGCTTCGAACGGATCGCGCGCGACGATCTCCGTTGCAATCGGGCCCGCGAGCGTGGCGATCGTAAACCTCTGAGCCGCGCCTCGATCGACGAGATAGCGCGCGACGCAACGCACGCCGTTCCCACACATCTCGGGCTCGCTCCCATCGGCATTGAAGATACGCATCTCCGCGAGCGCGTCTGCCGCTTCACCGACGACGAGTAACCCGTCGGCCCCCTCGAAGCCGCCGCCGGGCGCGCACACGATTCGAGCCAACGCCGCGTAGTCCGCATATGCACGCTCGCGCGCATCGACGAGGACGAACGTATTCTGCGCGCCGTGCATTTTTAGGCCCTCGCGCGCGGGTGCGAGCATCACGGCGCGAGATCGGGCAAATTCACCGCCGCCTGCGGCGAGATCGTCGAAACCGCGTGCTTGTAGATGAGGTGCATCCGATGTTCGTATTCGAGCACGATCGTGAAGGCGTCGTAGCCCTTCACGAGCCCGCGTAGTTGGAAGCCGTTTACGAGATAGACGGTGACGGATGTGCCGGTCGCTTTGACGTCGGCGAGATAGGCGTCTTGGAGATTCGCGCGGGAACCAGCGAAAGCGCTACCGGATGGAGTGGCCATTATCTTCGCGTTCCGGCCCTGCGCGATGCGTCCTGCGACGGCTTACCAGCCGAGGTCGCCTTGCACGATGCTCGCGATGTCGCCGGGTGCTGCGTAACGGACGCCCACTTCGCTGCGAAACCAGGTGCGTTGGCGCTTCGCGTAGCGCCGCGTCGCGCGCGCGAGCGATGCGCGCAGCTCGCGCTGCGACGAAAATCCCGCGAGGTACGCGAAGACTTGCGGATACCCGACGGCGTCGGCTGCCACGGCCGACGCGCCGATGCGTTCGGCTTCTTCCACGATGCCGCTCGCGAGCATCACATCCGTGCGCGCGTCGATCCGCGCTTCGAGTTCGGTCGTCGGGACGTCGAGCACGATTTTGACCGGGACGAAACCGCGCGCGCGCAGCGTCGGCGGTTGTGGGTTCGCATCGCGCGCGATCGGCGATTTTCGCGTGAGTGCGATCTCGAGGGCGCGGACGATGCGATACGCATCGCTCGGGGCGAGCGCGCGCGCACGCTGCGGGTCGAGCGCGGCGAGCCAATCGTACAAGACCTCTGGCGGATGAACGCACGCTTCGCGTGCCAAGCGCGCGCGCACGTCGTCGTCGCGCTCGGCTGCGAGCGTCACGTCGCCCGCGAGCGCGCGCAAATAGAAACCCGTACCGCCGCAAACGATCGCGCGCCGACCGCGCGCCACGATCGCCGTAACCGCAGCCGTCGCATCGCGTGCGTATCGCGCCGCGTTATAGCGCTCCATCGGATCGAGGAACGCAACGAGATGATGTGGCACGCATGCACGTTGTGCGACCGTCGGCGCCGCCGTGCCGATCGGCATATCGCGGTAGATCTGACGCGAATCCGCACCAACGATCTCGGCATCGAAGCGCTCGGCGAGGGCAATCGCAAGCTCCGATTTCCCCGAACACGTCGGGCCCCCAAGGAAGAGCACGTTGCGCGAGGCATCCACGCGTTAGGTGCGTTTGAACATGCGCGCGATCGCGCTCGCTTCGATGCGCACGATCGTCGGCCGCCCGTGCGGGCAATGCATCGGATTTTCGCAGCGCACGAGGCGCGCGAGCAACGCAGACATCTCGGCATGTTCCAACGCTTCGCCCGCACGCGCGACGCTGTGACACGCAAGCGAGGCCCAGACGCGTTCGCGCGCGTCGAGACCCGGGACGTCGTCGCCGAGATCGTCGATGTACCCACGCACATCGAAGGCGCGCGCGCCGTAGCCTGCCGGCGTCGCGACGATACGATACGTACGCTCGCCAAAGGGCTCCGCATCGAGGCCTGCTTCGGCAAGCGCGGCGCGCGAGCGTTCGAAACGCAACGCTGCTTCCGTATCGAGTTCGATCGTATACGGGAGCAACAGCGGCTCGCTCGCGGCATCGCCACGTTTCGCGCGTGCGGCGATCGCTTCAAAGGCGACGCGTTCGTGCGCGGCGTGTTGATCGACGAGCACGAGCGCACGGCCGTCGGTTGCGCGAGAATGCGTAATTCCAATCCGCGCACGACGGAGTCGGTAGGCGTCGTCCACGCGAAGGGTTGCGCGACGAACGGCGCCGCTGAAGCAACGTCGCTCGGATCGCGATATGCGGAGATACCGGCGGGTGCGATCGCAAGGGCGTCGCGCATGCGACCGGCGGCATCGTACGCGAGCGTCGCGACGATCGTGCCTTTGACGGCATCGTGCACGGATTCCGGATGGCGCAAGCGCACGTCGCTCTTGGTCGGATGCACGTTGGGATCGACACGATCGGGGGCGACGTCGACGAAGAGCACGCCGAACGGCTGGCGATGTGCGAGCGCGAACGTCGCGTATCCCGCCGTCCACGCACCCGCGAGCAAGGTCGATCGCAAGAGTCGGCCGTTGATGAAGAGCAGTTGCATGCGGCGATCGCCGCGATCCGTGCCGGGCGCACTTACGTACCCGCGCACGCGCGCGCCGCGCACGTCGATCGCGGCCATCTCGTCGTCGCGCAGAGCGACGAGCGCGCGTGCGGGGATCGCGCCGAAGACGTGCGCGAGACGTTGCTCCATGCCCGTGCTACCGGGAAAGACGAACGTTGGTTTTCCGTCGTGTGTGAGCGAGAACGTGACGTCGGGATATGCGAGCGCGATCGTGGCGAGAAAGGTCGAGATCCGCGTGAATTCAGCCGACGGCGAACGCACGTATTCGCGTCGAACGGGCACGTTTGCGAAGAGATCGCGCACGACGATCCGCGTACCCGGCGGCGCGGCGATGGGCTCGGGTTCGCCGACGTCGAGATCGTGCGCGTCGACCGCGTATCCGATCTCCAGTTCCGGCGTTCGCGAAATCAAACGTACGCGTGCGACTGCCGCGATACTCGCGAGCCCTTCGCCGCGGAACCCGAGCGTCGCAACGCGCTCGAGATCGGTCGCTTGGCGCAATTTACTCGTCGCGTGGCGCGCGAATGCAAGCCCCATCTCATGCGGCGCGATGCCCGCTCCGTCGTCGGCGACTTCGATCGCTTCGAGACCGCCGCGAGCGACCGTGACGGCGACGCGCGTGGCCCCCGCATCGAGCGCATTTTCGACGAGTTCCTTCACCACGCTGATCGGGCGCTCGACGACTTCGCCCGCGGCGATCTGGCCGACGGTACTTTCGTCGAGCCGACGGATCACGGAATGACGTCGTAACCCGCGTCGACGAGCGCCGCCTTCGCAGCCTCCAACCGGTCGCTGCGAACGAGCATGTAGTCGGTATCGAAGGTCGAGATGCTAAAGATCGGGATGCCCGCGTCGGCGAGCGGCCGGGTGAGCCCCGAGATCACGCCCGTCATGCCGAAATCGAGCGTTCCCACGACGGCGAGACCGCGAAAGCCGCGCTGGACGTTCGCGACGTCGCTCGGGACCGCGTCGCTGCGGCAGACGATCGAGAGTTCGTCGCGCGTGCGCACGACGGCGATGAGATCGCGGCCGCCGATCCAATCCGGAACGGCCGCACGCGCGTCGAGACGCGCGAGCGCGAACTCTTCATCGAGGGTACGAATCTGCATCCGTTCCGCTTTCTGCAAAACGCGGCGGGCCCTCTCGCCCTAGAGCGAGACGACGAGCGCCACCGGCGGTCGCGCGTGTGCTGCGGGGATACGAATCGTAAAATGCGCGCCGCCTCCGGGTACACTGGCGACGGAGATCTCGCCGCCCGCACGTTCGACTGCGCGTTTGGCGATCGCGAGACCGAGACCGAAACCTTCCGTCTCGCCGCGATCGCGACCGCGAAAGAAGCGATCGAAAACGTGCGGGAGGTCGGCGGGATCGATGCCTTGGCCGCGATCGACGACGTCGACGACGGCATCGTCGCCATCGCAGCGCACGCGAACGAGCGCACTCGATTCCGGTGCGTATTTGATCGCATTCTCGACGAGGTTGCTCAGCGCGTCGTGAAGCTCGGCCTCGTAGCCGCGAACGACGGCGCCTTCTTCGATCGCGAGGGTGAGGCGCGGTCGATCGCCGATCCCCTGCAGCGCGGCCACGACACGCTCGGCGAGGTCGGCGAGATCGACCGTCTCGAGTTCGTCGAAGCCGACGTTTTCGAGTCGCGCGAGCACGATGAGTTTATCGATAAGCGTTTTCATGCGGCGACTCTCGAACAACATCGTTTCGAAAATTTTCTGCGGCAGTCCCGCGCCATCGTGCTGCGAGCGACGGCGTAACACGTCGATGAAGCCCATGATCACGGTGAGCGGCGTGCGTAACTCGTGCCCCGCATCGGCGATGAATTGGCGCATATTCCGCTCCGCCGTCGTGCGCTCTTCGAACGCGAGGCTCACCTGCGCGACTGCCGCGTTATAGGCTTTGACGAGTTCGCCGATCTCGCTTCGATCGTTCGTGACGATCGCATGCGGCGTGAAATCGCCCGCACCGAAACGATTGAGCGATGCCGTCGTTTCGATGAGCGGCCGGAGCGCTTGCATCGTGATGAATCGTCCGAGCACCCACGCGAGCACGATCACGCCGATACCGATCGGCAACATCGCAAGCCAGAACGCATCGATCGTACGCGCGAGCGGTTCGGGATCGGGAAAGATCGTCACGCGACCGCCGGGAATTTCGACGTTGAGCGGTTCGAGTTTGAGCACGAGATTGAGCCCGAACGGGTAGGGCCGCATCCGTTCGAAGCGGCGTGTATCCGGCAGTTGTGGATCGCGCGGCGGCAGACGCGCGTGCTCCGTCGGTACGAAGATGATGACGTTTGGTCGACCGTCGATGCGACCCGGCACGCCAGCTGCGAGCAAGACCGTATGGTCGCCGTCTTTTCGAAAGAGTGCGACGTGCATGCCCGGCCGCGAGAGGTGGAGGACGATTCCGCTCGCGGCCGCCTGCAACGATCCGGCGCGCGCAACTTGCAGTCGCACTTCATCTGGCACTTCGCGTGCGAGAACGTTCGCATCCGAGCGCGCCGTGATGCCGAACATCGAAAGCGCGAACCCCGTCACCGCCGCGCCGACGATGATGACGAGCACGAACGCTGCGAAAACGTACGTTGCGGTCAGACGCGTGGCGAGCGTGCGAAACACGATTTATTCTTCGCGCAAAGAGTAGCCGACCCCGCGATGCGTGTGAATGAGCCGCTTGGGAAACCCGTGATCGATCTTCGCGCGCAGGTAGGAAATGTACGTTTCGACGGCACCCGGGCCCACGAACCGTTCCGTGCCCCACACGCGATCGAGTAACTGATCGCGACTGAACACGCGATTGGGGTTCCGAACGAGTGTCACGAGGAGATCGTACTCGCGAGCGGAGAGGCCGATCCGCTTCGTGCCGCGCTTCGCAATCCGCGTTTCGAGATCGACTTCGAGGTCGGCGAACCGGAGCGCTTGAGGTTGGGCGAGGCGTGGTCGGCGCAAGGCGACTTCGAGCCGCGCCGCAAGTTCGGCCATTTCGAACGGTTTTGCGACGTAGTCGTCGGCCCCGCCCTGGAGACCCGCCACTTTGTCGACGGTCTCTGATTTTGCCGAAAGCATCACGATCGGTGCCTCGGTGAGCTTACGGAACATCGGCAGGAGCGCGATGCCGTCGACTTTGGGCAGCATCACGTCGAGGACGATCGCGTCCGGGCGCCAGTCACGCGCGATCGCAAGGCCGACTTGCCCGTCGGGCGCCGAGCGAACGTCGTAGCCCTCGTCGGCGAGCCCGATCTCGAGGAGTTCGCGGATGTTGCGCTCGTCGTCGACGATGAGAATGCGCGCGTGTTCGTGAGAAATCGCTTGTGCTTGCATCGTAGGCACGACCTTAGCGACGGAACCTGAGAACCAACTGTGAGCACACCCGCACGCTCGCGATTCTCATCGGATCCTAAGGCGTATGGCTCGACCCCGCAGCCGAGAGCGGCGACTTGACGGCAATCGCAACGCGACCCTTGTCACGAAGTATTCATTATGTTACAGTACAAATTGAAATTATGCCCGCACAATGTAACATCACCGGGACGAGTGCCAGCACCATCGCGGAGAGCGTCGAACGCGCAATCGATGGCGGCCGTTTCGCGAGCGACCAGGCCCTTCCGACGATCCGCGGTCTCGCAAGCCAGCTCGGCGTGAGCCCGACGACCGTCAGCGCCGCGTTCGCTCTGCTCCGTAGGCGGGGGCGTATCGTCGGCAAGCGGCGCGGTGGGTCGATCGTCGTCGCCAAAGTCGCCTTCGAGAGCGCGACGGAATCCGATTGCGAACCCTCGCGTGGCCGCAATCTGGCCGTCGCCAACCCCGACCCGGCCTTTCTCCCGTCGTTGCGATCCGCACTCACCGCAGCGCTCGTCGAGCGCCGGCTCTACACGGATATTCGCGATAGCGCGGCGCTGCTTTCACGCGCGAAGCGTGCTTTCACACGCGACGGCGTACCTGCCGAGCACCTCGGTATCGCCAGCGGCGCCATGGATGCAATCGAGCATGCTCTCATGACGAGCCTCTCACCGGGCGATACGATCGCGCTAGAAGATCCGACCTATCCGCCATACGTCGAGCTCGCGCGCGCACTCGATCTGCGCGTCGTACGCGTCCCGATCGACGAACGCGGAATCGTCCCGGTTGGCGTGCGCGAGGCCGTGCTCGCGGGTGCGAAGGCGCTGGTCGTCGTTCCGCGGGCGCAAAATCCCACGGGTGTCTCGTTCGATGCGACACGCGTTCGCGAGCTCAGGAGCGCGCTCGCGGCCAACCCCGACCTCCTGGTGATCGAAGATGATTTTCTCAGCGCCGTTTGCGGCGTTCCGCTCGAAACGCTCGTCGTCAAACGCAAGCGCTGGATGCACGTCCGTTCGTTTGCGAAAATCTTGGGCCCCGATCTCCGCGTCGCACCGTTTTGCGGCGACGCGTTGACCGTCGCGCGCATGCAGGCGCGCCAACGCCTCGGCTACGGTTGGGTCAGCGTCATGCTTCAAGATGCGGCGGCAGCCGTGCTGCGCGATCCCGATACGGCGAAACGATTGCGTGCGGCGACGCGTGCGTATGCGACGCGACGAGCCGGCTTCATCGATGCACTCGCCAACGTGGGACTCCACGGAGATGCAGGCTCGGGATTTACGGTGTGGGTTCCGGTGCGCGACGAAGCGGCTGCGGTCGGAGCCGCGCAATCGGCAGGGTACACGATCGACGGGGGTGCGCGCTACCGCAGTGCCGCCGCACCCGGTGTCCGCGTAACGACGACGACGCTCGAAGCGCGCGATGCAGCCGCGCTCGCAACCGCCCTCGCGCGTGCCGAGCATCGTCGCGCGAGCGCGCACCCGTAACGATCGCACGAGCCGCGCGCTACAGACCCAGATACGCTTTCTGAATCTCGTCGCTTGCGAGCAACTCCGCGCGCGTTGGTCGCGCGACTGCTCTCGAAGAGCTCGCCGACGATGATGGGCGCGAGCCCGAGCGACGGCTTGTCGAGCATCAGCAATTCGGGTAGCGACATGAGCCCGCGATCTGCTCGCGCCGCTCTTTCACGCGCGGAAAAAACGCGTACACTTCTTCGAGCGTCTGCTGGGGCGCGGCGCGGCTCGGCACTGAGAATCATGCTCCTCCACCGTCATCTCGGGCCGGAGGTTGCGGCCCTCGCGGATGTGCGCAATCTCCACGTTCGCGACATCATGCGACGGAGCTTTCGCAATGTCGACGCCGTCGAGCGTTATCGTCTTCGACGTGCTGTCGCACGATGCACGAAATCGCGCGCATGAGCGTGGTTTTCCCGCGCCGTTGGCACCGAGCAACGTCACGACTTCGCCGCGCTCGATATGTAGCAAACACTCCCACAGCACGGCGGTCCCCAGCTCGTACTCGTCGTCGGCTTTTTCGAAGTACGGTCGGCGTTCCGCTCTTTGCGCGCGTCGGACGACGCTTGCGCCTCCGATACGCCGGACGAGTCTTCGCCGACCATGCGGCGCGCGTCATGTATGGCCGTGCCGACGAAGTGGACCGCATCGCCGCAGGGTAGAGATGCATTCGCCCGAGGTAGAACAGGCGATTTATGTCGCCGGATGTCTCCTCGTCGCCGTCGTTCGATCGTGCGTTCTGCGACGATCTCGAACGGCTTTTCGCGTGGCCCCGTGACGTGCGCCGTTTTTCCTCGTGTCCGCTTCCGAGCGGCGCCCTCGAACAGCTCGTCGCATTGACCGCATACGCACCCCCGGTCGGATACAGTCAGCCGAGCCGTTTCGTATCCGTGTGCGACACCGCACGTCGGACCGCGGTCATCGACGATTACGAACGCGCCAACGCCGAGGCCGAGGCGACGTATCCAAACGCGCGTCGCGCGACCTACACCGCGCTCAAACTAGCGGGCCTGCGCGAAGCACCCGTGCATCTCGCGATCTTCGTCGATACGGCTACGACGCGCGGCGAGGGGCTCGGCAGGCGTTCGATGCCCGAGATGCTCGCGTACTCGACCGTCCTTGCCGTGCATACGTTTTGGTTCGCGGCACGCGCGCGAGGGATCGGCGTCGGCTGGGTCTCGATCGTCGACCCAGGCGTGGTCGCGCGCGCTCGCGCATCGCTGCGATCATGCCGCCATGCTATTGTAGATAGTCGTCGCTATCGAAGATGTCGTGTTCGCGGTCATCTTGATTTTGAATCGCGATCGTCGAAGCTGCGAGGCTTCCCTGTTACGATCTTGCTTTGAGGCTGCCGCCGCCTTGTGGCAACTCCGGCGGTCGCACGAAAACGAATCCAATTTTCGGAACGTAGAAGAATCCGGGACGACCGCCTTCGGTCACGATGCCTTTCGCCTTCGCTTCCGTGCTCGTATATGCGGTCACGTAAGCGCACCCGACGAAGCCGCGGAGCGTGCGGCCAATGCCACCGCCGTTGCCGGTACGCGGCGCACTCGCGTTGCCCGAGGCGGCGTTACTCGGTACGACGACCACGACTTGACTACCGGTGGGCACACCCTCGGTCCCGCCGCCTTCGCCGCCGGGACCACCGGGCGTACCGGATCCCTTGAGTCCGCCGGCACGACCCGGACGCATATCTTCGGGACCAGCATTGGAAGCGGCACTCGGCGCGAGGACGGGACGGCGCGGCCGCAACTCAAGATAATACGGTACTGTTGGATCGACGATTGCGACGTGCGCGATGACGTCGATATTTGCAATCTCCGGCAGCGTCGTCTTCGCTTCGTAAGCCGCGACGTACGCGCGGGTGCCCTCGAGGAACGTCGCCGACTTCTTTTGGGCATCGGCATCGCACGACGTTCGCTCAGTCGCGAGCGAGAGCGGATCGACGCCCGGCGGCGGAGGTACGGGGATGAAGCGATTCGCAGACGGGGGCGTGGCACCGCTCGGTTGCGGCGCCGCAAGAGCCAGGCGCTGCGCGGCCGTCGCGACCGATGCGAGTGCCGTCCCGGGCTTGGGGCCGCCGAGCGAGATCGCATACGAAAGCGTGAGCGTGCGCGGCGTGAGCGGCGTCGCCGCGGTCCGTAAGATTCCAGCGCCCTGCGAGAGCGGGAGCGGTGCCGCGTTTTCATCCGTAGCGAACGTGCCGCCATACGTACCGAAGATATTATTCTCAAAGAGCGTCATCCGACCGGGTCCGAACCCATGCGAGATGCCGGCGGAGACGACGATGTGCGGCCCGAGATTTTGCTGGTTATTCGCACCGGTGAACTGGGCGTTTGCGAGCAGTTCGGTTCCGCTGCGAGGCAACACGCCATCGAGCGTGACGCCCGCGCGGTGGATCGGACGATTGGGAAGCTGCGAGCCGACCACGGTCGTTGAGGGACCATCGTTCAGGCGCCCGCTCGCAGCCGTAAGTTTCGCGACGTTGAGCGTATAGTTCGGCAGCGCGACGAAATACCGGCCGAGCCCAATGCGCGCGCTTGCGGTCACGCCCTGATACACGCGGCGCGTACCGCCGATCGCTTCGTTTACGTAAACTTTCGGCGCTGCGGCCGCCATGCCGCAGACGCTCTGGGCGGCGAACGCGCTACCGAGCGTTGTGAGGTAGCCGTTTGGGAAATATCCCGAGGGCTCGGCGATAAGCGCGTTGATGATCTGGCCCGACTGCACTTGCGAGAACGCATCGAGCGAGAACGTCGCACCCGACCGAAACTGATGCGCCCACGTCGCGTCGAGACTCACCGCGTGACCGCAAGCGCGATGCCGTTGGCGTCGCCCGGCCCACTCACGATCGCGGTCCCGGCCGCACAATCGAAGCGCGCGTTGACGGGATCGCCGAACGAGCGATTGACGAGAATGTTCGGTTGCGAACTTCCGACGTTCGCCGACGCACCGAACGTGTCGCTTGAAGTAGGCCGCCACGAGCCGCCGATGCCTCCGAGCAGACTCGTGCCGAGCGTCGTCGTGTTCGCAAGGGTGAGTCGCGGCACGATCGTGAGTTTATCGTTCGCTTTAAAGCTGTCGTTGATCTGATAGGTCGACGACGTGATCGCGGTCGTGAAACGGCGTTCGAAACGCGAGCCCACCTTCGGCACGTTCGTATTGAGCGCGGTCGACGTGCTGCCCGTCAAGGCGATCGTGTGCCGCCCCAACCCAATCGAAGCGCTGGAGGAAACGCCACGCGTCAGCGAATCGGTCGTGCCGACCGAAGGACAGAGCTGTTCTGTATACATCGCCGGTCCCGCGCCGAATCCAGCGAAGCCGTTGCCGCACGCGCGCGATCCATCCGCCGGCTGCGGTAAGAACACGTAACGGTTTGCGTTGTCGTTATTCTGCACGCCGCCACTTTCGAAGCCGGTGAGCGTGGTTGCGACCGTGCCGACGAGCGACGAAATCGTCGCGTACGCGAATCCAAAACGACCGAAATTCAAATTGTTCGGCCCGATGCCGCACGGCAGGAGCGTAACGAAGCGCGCGCATACCGCGTAGGCGTCGGTATTATTCGATAGCGCCGTACCGCTGATCGCCGTGCGTTCGTCGTTAAGGCGATAGCGAAATTTCACGAAATCGCCGAGGCTATGCGACTCGCCTTCGTGCGCGTACGTGAGCCCACTCTGGTCGCGATACGTTTGAAACGTTAGCGGGCTATTCGCGCCGCGCGATGTGTGTTGCAGCGCGAGCCCGAACCGACCGACGCTTCCCGTTGCGGCGAGTTGATAGCTCGACCGATCGAAGGTACCCGTCGACCCATTCGCTTTGATTTGAAGCGATTGCGTCGGTTGAAGCGTGCGAAAATTTACGCCGCCGCCGAGCGAACCCGCACCGGCCTGCGTCGACGAACTCGAACCCGAAAAGAGATCCGTCCCGATCGCGCGCAAATTCGCACTCGTGCCCGGGGCCGAGAGCGGGATGCCGTCGAGTGAGATCGCGGTTTGCGATTCGTCATGCCCGTTGAGCGAGACGGTCACCGCGCCGCTTGGATCGGTCGCGTCTTGCGTGACCGAAACGCCCGCGACCTTATCGAGGGCATCGGTCAGCGAATCGGAGAGGCGACGGATCGGACTATTATCCGCGATATCGGTCGAAGCGACCGAAACGTTCGATCGCGCCACGATGCTCCCGATCGTTTTGAGGCCGCCCGGGTTGGTCAGGGCGAGTTCGACGCGAACCGTCACCGCGCGATTGGGCAAGACGTCGAATTCACTCGATGCGCCCGAGGCGTATCCCGAGCGCACGACGCGGACGCGATAGATGCCGGTCGGTACATCGGTATAAAGAATGAGCCCCGCTCGCGTCGTAAGGCTACTCGCGGTCTGTGGCCCGAGGAGAATCGCGCGCGCGTTGGCGATCGGAAGCGCGGTTGCGGCATCGACGACGGTGATCGAAATCTCGCCCGTATCGCTCGCTGCGACCGCGGGTGCCGAGATCGCAGCGAAGCTCAACATGGCACACGCGCTCGCTGCCACGAGCCGAGAGATGATCGATCTAAACATACGTCTCCAATTGTGCGAGCGCGACCTCGGGCGACCCTGGGAAGCGCCCGCCTCGGAGCGGCTAGCGCGTCGACAGTTCGACTGCGAAGCGTCGACCGGGTAGCGGATATCCGAAGATCGGCGCCGCATGCGTGTTGCCAAGGTTCGCGCCGCGCAGTGTTAGGACAGCATCGCGCGCGACTCGTACGTGGAGGTTTGCGTCGAGCGAGTCATATGCATCGAACGTGCCGGACGCAGGCCCCGTGCGATTGGCCGCATCGTCGCCGCCGGAGCCGACGATACCGTAACGGAGGTCGAAGCCGACACGGTCGCGCGCGGCGAGTGGATGTCGCAGCGAGATCGACGCTTGCCCGACGGGATTGCGTGGCAGGCGCGCGCCGCTCGTCAGATCGAGCGCGCGATAGAGATCGGTGTAGTTTGCTTCCACGATGACACCCGCAAGCGCGCGACTCGTCGCGGTGAAGACGAGCCCCGCCGTCTGCGCGCGGCGCGCATTGACCGGCATATGCGCGACCGAATCGTAGACGATGAAGTTCGAGCCACTGCGGCCGAAGTAACCGACGGAATACGATGCCGTTGGCGTATCGAAGGCGACCGTCGCGTCGGCGTTACTCGATTTTTCCGGGCGCAGATTTGGATTCGATCCTCCGGGATAGTAGAGATCTTGGAGCGTCGGCACGCGAAACGATTCTCCGATATCGCCCGCAATGCGCACCTTCCCCGTGCGGATCACGCCACCAAACGACGGCGCGAGCACCGCGCCGAACGGCGCGTCGTTTTCGGCCCGCAGGCCTGCGGTAATATGCGTGCCCGGGCGAAGCGTCGCACCGAGTTGCACGTATGCAGCGGAGAGCGACCGCGTCGCGCCGATTCCGAAGGCCGGAATCGGCGGCGCCGTCGGCGACGTCGATACGAAATCAGGCGAGGTCGGAAACGAAAAACTTCCCGACTCGCGCGCGAGATCGACGCCGATCACGGCATCGGTGCGCGCGCTCGAAAACGCATCGCGAATCGAGAGCTGCGTACGACCGCTGTAGACATCGCTCTCACCGTAATTTGTGGGAAGATCGACGTACGCCGAGCGCGTTTGCGAACCGCCGAGGCTTACCGTGAGCGTGTCGCGAGCCGAGGTTCGTTCGAGATCGACGAGTGCCGATTTCGTCGCATACGATCCCGTTGCCGTGGTCGAGAGAAAATCCAGACCACCCGGAAAGCCCGATTGCGTGACGGCGTCATCGATGCGCGCGCGCACGCGCAGATTCGACGCGAGCGGAACGTCGGCGTTCAGCCGCACCGTCGTCTCATCGCCGTTGCTGTTGCTGCGCACGCCCGCCGGAAAGGCACACGGTCCCGTCGCGTACGAGGAACACGGCGATTGCGAATAGGTCAGCGCGGGATATGCGTACGCGTTGGTTGCGACGTGCCGTTCGTAGGCGAGCCCGACCCGACCCGTGCCGACGCTCGCCCGCAGATCGCGATCCGCAAACGATCCCGCCGACGCAGCGAGGTACGCACCGCGCGGCACAAGCGTCACGACGTTGATGACGCCACCAACGGCACTCGTGCCGTACAATGTCGACGACCCGCTCTCGACGATTTCGATACGATCGACGCCGACGGTCGAGAGTTGCCCGAGTTGCACCGTCCCCGTCGTCGGATCGGTAACCGCGATGCCGTCGACGAGCACGAGCGTGCTCTCGCTGCCCGCACCTCGAATGCCGTAATTGGTGAGCGCGCCGAAGGGACCGTAGGCGAAAAGCTGGACTCCAGGAACGCCGACGAGCGCCTCGGCGACCGTGCGGGCCCCGTAGGCGTCGATCTGAGACCGATCGACGACGAACGTCGGCCGCGACGAATCGCCGATCGGCGCCGACCGCCGATCGCTCGTAACGACGCGCCCGATCTCGGGAAGCGCGGATGCTAGCGGCGCGGGTTCCGCCTTTGCAGGGCCGATCGAAAGGGACGTCGCGCAGGCGACGAGAGCGAAGAGAAATAGCGCGCGAGACGCGCGTGGATGAGCGAACACGATGGGACCATTACCTTTTACGCGAGGTGGTTGGTAGAAATGCGCTCGCTCGAATATCCGGACTTGCGGATCGATGCCATCGTGCTCGGGCCTTCCCACCGTTTCCGGCAGTGGCGACGAGCGGCTCCCCGCTTACCGTGGCGCGACCGTCCCGGGATCTCACCGGGTTCCTCGGACGCGAGCGCTATCGACGCAACTGCGCGCCTCACGGGCGATCTCCTGTGATACATGCCATCGGCACCTACACTCACTCCAGTTGGAGAGCGAGCTGCGTCTCCTCGCGCCGGTCGCTCGCCGCGAGGCGCGCGCGAAGGGGTACCTGTGCTTCGAGCGTCGGACGATCGGCGAGCACGCCCGCGATCTCTTTCGCGCGCGCGATCACGCCTGCGGGCAGGCCCGCCATCTTCGCAACTTCGATCCCGAACGATCGCGACGTGCTCCCGGCGAGCACCCGATGCGAGAAAACCGGCACGCCCGAGCGCGCCGTATTTTCAACCGCGGTCACGTGATAGTTCGCGACGAGCGGCCAGCGATCGGCGAGCGCGACGAGTTCGTGAAAGTGTGTCGCGAAGAGCGCCATCGGAGCTTGCGTCTCGAGACCGAGCAGATATTCGCAAATCGCCTGCGCGATCGCGAGACCGTCGATCGTCCCCGTTCCGCGGCCGACCTCGTCGATGAGCAGAAGCGAGCGCCGCGTGCACCGCCGCAAGATATTCGACGCTTCCGACATCTCCACGTAGAACGTCGAGTGGCCCGAGGCGAGATCGTCGCCCGCACCGATGCGCGTGAAAATACGATCGACGACGCCGAGCGTCATCGCGCGCGCGGGCACATACGCGCCGATTTGCGCGAGGATCACCAGGAGCGCTGCCTGACGCAAGAAGGTCGACTTGCCGCCCATGTTCGGGCCCGTCAGCAACATGAAGCGTTCCCCGCGTTCCGCGAGATGCAAGTCGTTCGGCACGAACGCGTCGCCCGCGAGCGCTTCGATAACGGGATGACGGCCGTCGACGACGTCGATCGTCGAGTTCGCGACGAACTGCGGCCGCACGTAGCCGCGTTCTCCCGCAACATGCGCGAGCGCGCAGGCAACATCGAGTTCGGCGATCGCGTCGGCCGTTGCGAGCAACGTTTCCACGCACGCGGCGACCGACTCGACGAGCCGTTCGTAGAGCGCCTCTTCGAGGCGATACTGGCGCGTCTGCGCGCTCGCAATCGCAATTTCGAGTTCTTTGAGTTCGGGAATAACGAATCGCTCGCCGCTCGTCAACGTTTGTTTGCGAACGTAATCGGTCGGCACGTTCCCGAGTTGACCTTTGGAAATCTCGATCGCGTAGCCGAAGGCGCTCGCGTATTTTACTTTGAGACTCTTGATGCCGGTGCGCGCGCGTTCGCGTTCTTCGAGTGCGGCGATACGCGAGCGACCGTCGTGCCGCAACTCGATACACTCGGCAACGTCTGCCGAAGCGTCGGGCCGGATCACACCGCCTTCGGCGAGCGTCGCGGGCAAATCTTCGCAGAGCTGACCCTCGAGAAGCGCGTAGAGATCCGCATGATCGCCGATGCGCGCGCCCAGCTCTGCGAGACCCGTGGGCAGCGCGGCGCGCAACGGTTCGAGTAGCGCGAGCGTACGACGCAACGACCCGAGATCGCGAGGCAACGCGCGGCGAAAACGAACCTTCTGGACGATGCGCTCGAGATCGTAGGCCCCGCCGAGGAGCTCTTGCACCGTCGCACGCGCGGGATACTCCGCAACGAACGCCGCGACCCGATCGGCGCGTTCGGCGATCGCGCTCGCATCGACGAGCGGCGCGAGAATCCAACGCGAGAGCAATCGCGAGCCCATCGCGGTGCGGCTCCGATCGATCGTCGCGAGCAACGTCGCTTTGGGGTTCTGGCCTTGCGAGCGGATCAGATCGAGGTGCTTGCGCGTGTTGGCATCGAGGGCGACGAACGTCCGCGCACGATAGAAATCCGGCGCGCGCAAGAGGCCGCCCGGCGCCGTGAATCCGACGCGACGCACGAAGGCCCCGAGCCCGTCGAGCGAGCGATGCATCGCGAGTGATTCATCGAGTGAGAATCCGGCAACGCTCGCGCGATCGCTACGTTCGACGGCGGCGAGCGGCGGCGCCGTGACGCGTACGAGCGGCAACTCGCGCGAGATCGCGGCACGGATCTCCGGCGGCACGTCGGCGACGATTTCGGCTGGGCCCAGGCGCACGAGCTCGGCCAGCATTTCGTCGAGCCCGCCATCGCCTGAATACGCGGTCGCCGCAGCGCGGCCCGTCGAGATATCCGCATACGCGATCCCGATTGCATCGCCCGCGAGCGAGAGCGCACAGAGATAATTGTTGCTCGTGCGATCCAACAGATGCTCTTCGATGAGCGTGCCCGGTGTGACGAGCCGCACGACGTCGCGGCGCACGAGTTTGTTCGGTACCGGAATTTCGAGTTGTTCGGCGAGGGCGACGATTTTATGCTGCGCGACGAGCTTTGCGAGCTGGGCGTCGAGTGCCGGGTGGGGAAAACCCGCCATGGCGACGCGCTGCCCCGAGCCCGCCTCTTTCGAGGTGAGCGCGATACCGAGGCACACGGCAATCGCACTCGCATCGTCGCCGTAGGCTTCATAAAAGTCGCCCACGCGCGAGAGCAGGATCGCCTCGGGATGGCGCGATTTCATGGCGAAGTATTGTTCGAGCATCGGCGAGTACGCGAGGCCGCTCATCTCGCGCCCTTTCCGTCGATGGTGACGTACGGCGATCTCAACGCCTCGCTCGGTATCAGCGGGCCGAAACGAGATCGATCGTCGGTCGCGCGACGGCGACCGGCGACGCATCGTCGTAACGCGCCGCAATACGCACGACCTCCCCCGCGCAACCCCACGTGAACGCTTCATCGATGCGCACATCGAGCCACGGTCGCTCCCGCACCTCAGCCTCACCGAGCGCTCCGGCGGGCGCGATGATGGTAACGTTATCGATCGTCTTTGCCGCGAGTTTCGAGCGATCTTTGCGTGAGGGACCCTGCACGAGCGCGCGTACCGTCGTGCCGATTTTCGGGGCGTGAAAAGCGCGCACGCCGCAGTCGATCGTCTCCGCGAGGCGGCGTAATCGCTCACCGCCGACCTCGGCCGGGATCTGGTCCCATAGCGCTGCGGGCGTACCGCGACGCGGCGAATAGATGAACATGAACGCTTGTGCGAACGCCATCTCGTCGCAGAGCGCGAGCGTCTGCACGAAATCGTCGTCGGTTTCGCCGGGAAACCCGACGATGATATCGGTTGTGAGCGACCAATCGGGACACGTCGTGCGAAAAAGTGCGATCTTCTCGCGATATTGCGCGACCGTATACTTGCGATTCATGCGCCGCAAGATGGGATCGGAACCGCTCTGCACGGGTAGATGAAAGCGCGGGTTGAGATTGGGCAAGGCGCCCATCGTTGCCGCAAGTTTCGGCGTGTAGTCCTTGGGATGTGAGGTGAGGAACGTGAGCCGATCGATGCCGGGAAGCGCCGAAACGATGGTAAGCAAGTCGGCAAAATCGGCATTGCTCGCAGGCTCTTTATACGCGTTGACGGTCTGACCGACGAGCGTGATCTCGCGAGCACCGCGCGCGATTGCGGCGCGACATTCATCGAGGATATCGCCGAGTGCGCGATTATCGAAGCGACCGCGAACGTGCGGCACGATGCAGTACGTGCAGAAATACGAACACCCGCGCTGCACGTTCACGAACGCGCGGACGTGCGCGTAGGCATCCCCGACGCAATCGCCGTGCCCGCCGAGCTTTCCGAGCAGAAGGTTCTCTTGCGTGAGATCGATCTCGTCGTCTCCGAAATCCGGGCGCCACGTCGCGAGCGTGTCTCCGAGGCGCGCGAGATCGCGCGTGCCGAAGACGGCGTCGATATAGGGCGCCTTGCCCGTCATCACGTCGCGATCTTGTTCGGCCAAACAACCGCAGACGACGAGCTTCACAGCGGGATCGGCGAGCTTGAGCTTTTTGAATTGCGCCATTCGACCGTAGGCCCGTTTCTCGGCGTTGTCGCGAACGGTACACGTATTGATCACCACGACGTTCGCGGCGGCCGCATCGTCCGTCACCGTATAGCCCGATGCCAAGGCCCGATCCGCGATATACTGCGAATCGGCTTCGTTCATCTGACAGCCGTACGTTTCGATGTAAATACTCGCCATGAACTACCGGCCTTTCGACACGTCTCCCGTGACCTTCTCCAAAAGCTCGAGCGGCAGATAGAGTTTTCCGCCGATCGACTCGGGTGCGCTATCGAACGCGACGACCGCACCGTCGAGCGAGACCTGCAATTCGCCGAAATGCGCGACGATGACGTGATTGAGATAGTGGATGACGATGCGCTTCCCCGAGACGACGAACGCGTTCGTCGGCAGATAGTCTTCGGCGAGCGCGACGACGGCCGAGCGACGCTCGATACGTATTGGGGCGCCGAACAAGAGATCCGTCGTCGTGCCGGGGAAAATCGTAAATGCTCGTGTCGTCCGGGCGCCCGCCGCGGCGACGACGACCTGATGCGAGCCCGCCGCCATCGCGCGCGGCTCTTTACTCGCCGACGGCGGCGCACCGTCGACGGCGATCGTCCCGCCGGGCGGCACGCCGCGCACGACGAGCGTTCCTTGCTCGCTCGACCCGCCGCCGTGGTTCCCTGGAACGAGTCGCGTGCTTGAGGTCGCGAGCGTTCCTCCCGTGACGACGACGGCGCTTTCGACCGTGCTCCAGCCGGGTTTGGTGATGGTGAGAACGTGCCGACCCGCCCCGAGCGCGTCGACGACGAGCGGCGAATGGCCGACGTAGGTCCCGTCGAACCAGACATCCGCACCGCTCGGTAAGGTCGTAATGTACGCACCGCCGAGCACGGTTTGTGCGCTTGCGGTACCGGCTGTTGCGGCAATCGCACACGCCAAAAGGACGAGAACGAAGCGGCCGATCATGGTGCGTTTAGCTTCGTCACGCGGTTCCGCGTACCCGTGCGGCGAATGGTATGAAAATGGAAACAATCGCGAAGGTACGCCCCGCGACCGTCGCGATCGTCGGCCGCCCCAATGTCGGCAAGAGCGCGCTCTTCAATCGACTCGTCGGGAAGCGTTTGGCAATCGTCGACGACGAGCCGGGCGTGACGCGCGACCGCCTCTACGCCCTCGTCGAATGGCGCAACCGCACATTTAGCGTGATCGATACCGCGGGCATCGATCCCGATGCGATCTCGAGCGACGAGATGGCGCGCCAGACGCGCGCTCAAGCGGAGATCGCCGCGAATGACGCCGACGTGATCGTTTTCGTCGTCGATGGGAAGGCCGGGCTCTCGCCGCTCGACGACGACGTCGTGCACATCATGCGTAAGACGCGCCGCCCCGTCGTGCTCTGCGCGAACAAGGCCGAATCGGATCGGGTAAAACTGCAAATTCCCGGTGAGTTCGCACGACTCGGCTTTGGCGAACCGATCCTCGTCTCGGCGCTGCACGGCGAAGGCACGGGCGATTTGCTCGACGCGATCGTCGAAAAGCTCCCCGATGATATCCTCGAAACGATCGACGATACCGAACTCGCCCTAGCGATCGTCGGCCGGCCAAACGTCGGGAAATCGTCGCTGCTCAACGCCATGCTCGGTGAGGATCGTTCCATCGTGAGCGAGATACC
>ENA-OFCI01000179-OFCI01000179.1-metagenomes-genome-assembly--contig:-NODE-179-length-41756-cov-29.281984_pt1 | contig 41756 bp, 36 predicted proteins | sample MGYA00153391_OFCI01 | MGnify analysis MGYA00153391
ATCTCAAATCTGTAAATTTCATCAAAAATTTCACAGCGACGCACCCTACAAAAACTTCTAACTCACAGACGAAAAAGAAGATGAACATCTCGCTGCGACGCACCAGATAATTAGCTTGCTGGCACTTTGGAAAAATTCATTTTTTCAACTACATTTTTCCGCAGATAAACTGTCAGAGGTTTTTCGATTAAAGAGTAGAATATGCAGCCTGCAACTACAGTGATCAGCGCTACCAACGAAGGTGCAAAAAATCCATCGTAATATTTTCCTAAATTTGCCTTTTGCAGCAATTTTGTTGTTGCTGATACGATCGGGCTGTGGAGTAAAAATATTGAGTAAGAGGCGTCTCCCAAGTATGTCAAAATCTTAGGAACTTTTGGAGAGTCGTTAAGGTCGATCGATGCCGAACCTACGATTAACAAAGCCGCCAGCACTCCAAAAGTGCTCATCCGATCTATTTCTAGTTTGTTGACAGCCGTCAGGATTAATAAAGCTACATATCCCAAATTTGCTACGCCAAACAAAATCCATCTGTTTTTGCTAATTTTAGTGCCAAATTTAATCACAACATACCCAGCCAAGCAGCCTAGAACAAATTCTAGATTCATATTGCCAAATACTATATTTAGCAAAAAAGCTTTGCCACCAAAGTCTACTACTTTTAAATAGTGCAGCATTGTTACAAATAGCCAACTCGAAAGTATCGGCACAGAATATTTGGGTTTGAACCAGATTGCTATGCTAAAGAGCAGATAAAAAAACAGTTCATAAATCAAAGTCCAGCCGACATCTAGGATTGGTTTGTCATTCTGAGGCAGGAGAAACAGAGATACTAATATGTGCTGAATACTTAAGTCTTTGTTATTGGCAAAACTAGGTACTACTAGAAAGAAGGCTAAGACTATGAGAGTAATTATCCAATAAATTGGGTAAATTCTGACGGTGCGTTTGACTAAAAATGATTTTAACTGGTCTGGTTTGCCGATCGCCGATCGATGAACGTAGACCATAATAAAGCCGCTTAACACAAAAAAATAATCAACGCCGCTCCACCCAGCCTGAAATAGATTAAAAAAAGTTACTTGTTTTAACCTTTCTATGCTCATCTCGTTCAGGTGAAATAGCACCACCAATATAGCTGCAATACCTCGATAGACCTGTAATAGATTAAGCTTTTTGTGCCCAGTTGAAGTCTTGGCCATCTGAAAATACCTCGATCCTTGGCGGCTGTTGCAGTTGCTCTTCAACTATAGTCAACACCTCAAACACAGTCAACACATTAGATACTATAATATAACTTTACAGTTTTTTCATAAAGTTGTGCAAGAAGACTTCCGACTGATCGTTGACTTAGTTCTAGTTCTCGCTGCTGCCGCAGCAGGAGGACTATTTGCATCGCTGTTGCGACAACCAGTAATTCTTGGCTATCTCCTGGGAGGGATGGTAGTTGGGCCCGCCGGGTTGGGACTGATTAAAGAATTAATTCAGGTGGACACCCTCGCTGAATTCGGCGTTGCTTTTCTGTTATTTGCCTTGGGAGTTGAGTTTTCTTTCGCCGAACTTCAAAAAGTTAAAGCGATTAGTTTGGGTGGCGGGGGTTTGCAAATTGTGCTGACGATCGCCTTTACTACTGCAATTTCCTTGGCTGTAGGTTGGGTAGAATCGCCCGCCCAAGGCGTGTTTTTAGGCGCGATTCTGTCGCTTTCCTCGACAGCAGTTGTACTGAAGTGCTTGATGGAACGTTCCGAAAGCGGTACTTCCCACGGTCAAGTCATGCTGGGAATATTAGTAGTTCAAGATTTGGCCTTGGGGCTAATGTTAGCAGTTTTGCCGGCGCTCAACCAGCCAGCAGAGGCGATCGGCATCACGGTAGCGTGGGCACTGCTGCGGATTAGTTTATTTGCTGCGGGTGCTGTTGTTGCGGGAATTTGGCTCGTACCGCAGTTGCTGCGCTACCTCGCGAAAACCGAAAGTCGGGAACTGTTTTTGCTGGGAGTTGTGGTGTTGGCTTTGAGCATTGCCCTGCTGACAGAATACTTGGGTTTTTCGATCGAGATGGGCGCATTTGTGGCGGGCTTGATGATTTCTGAGGTGGAATATGCCGACCAAACTCTAACTTATGTTGAGCCTTTACGAGATATTTTTGCATCCCTATTTTTTGTGACGATCGGAATGTTAATCGACCCGTTTTTTCTCTGGAACCATCTAGAATTAATCCTGGGACTGGTATTTTTAGTATTTGTTGGCAAGTTCTTGATTATAGCGCCGATCGTCCGACTGTTTGGCTATCCGCTAAAAACCGCATTAATCGCAGGCTTGGGTTTAGCTCAAATAGGAGAATTCTCCTTTGTTCTAGCTAGTTCTGGCCAAGCCTTGGGACTGGTTTCGCGAGACGTTTATCTGTTAATTTTAGGAACGACAGCAGTCACTCTTGTACTGACGCCGTTTGTATTGAGAAGCGTGCCGCAGTTATTCAATTGGGCGGAAAATTTCGGGCCTTTGCAGCGCTATTTTGACCAAACATCTCAACCTGTAGAAATAGCTGAAAATTTGCCTGAACAAAATCATGTTGTGGTTTGTGGCTACGGGCGAGTTGGCAGAAATTTAGTCAAAATGCTGCAAAGCCGCAACTGTTCAGTTGTAGTGATCGACGAGTCGGAAAGCCGAATTCAAGAGTGCAGAGTCCTCGGAATTCCCTATATTTATGGTAATGCTGCCAGTTTGCACGTATTAGAATCGGCCGGAGTGGGACGGGCGAAGGCAATGGCGGTGACGCTTCCCGATCCCATGAGCACTCGCTTGTGTCTGAAACGGGCTTTAGAATTAGTCCCGGATTTGGATATTGTGGTGCGGGCTAACAAAGATAAAGACATTGAACTGCTTTACCAACTGGGGGCGTGGGAAGTCGTGCAGCCGGACTTTGAGGCGAGTTTAGAACTGTCTGCCCACTTGCTGGCTGGGATGGGTGTCTCGGCAATGGCGATCGGGCGGGAAGTCCAGCAAATTCGCAGCAGCCGCTATCTGGAATTGCGGCCGGCGCGCGAACCTTTGGCGGTTTCGCGGGATTTGAAAGTGGCGGTTCAAGATATGAACAGCGAGTGGTACAGTTTGCCCGAAGGTGCTCCGATCGCCGGCATGACTCTGGAAGAAACTAACTTGCGGCAGTTGACAGGGGTCAGCGTGATGGCGATCGTCCGCGAAGATGGCGAGGAAATAGACTATCCCAACGGGAAGGCAGCTTTGGAGTCGGGCGATCGAGTGTTGGTCGTTGGAGAACCGGAAGAACTGATCAGTTTTGAGTTGCTGGCGAAGGGGGAAATTGCAGTGCCACAGGGGGGTAGTTCTTGCCAGTGGCTGAGGCTGCCAGAAAATAGCCCTTGGGTGGGTCAAAAACTGTCAGAGGTAGATTTGCTCGCCCAGTACGGGGTGCAGGTGCGGGCGATCCGCCGGGAAGGGAAGTTTACTCGCTGGCCGGACGGAACTACCGATTTGCAAGAGGGCGATCGTTTGTTGCTATGCGGTGGTTTCTATGAGCTCGGCTTGATGCAGCGAACGGCATCACAGCCGATCGCACAACCTGCCTTAAAGCTGCCTATTCTCGCCGCGCAAGTGACCGAAAAGCTGTTTAGCGATTAGTTAGCATGGGGCATGGGGCATCGGGCATTGGGAACAGGGAATATTTTTCCGGCGTTGCTGAATTTAGGTATGATTCACTCGCTATAGCAATCCCTGAAATTTAGAGTAGGGGCAATTCATACTCCTTTCTCAGCAACGCCATTTTTCCCATCCCCCACTCTCCTCCACTCCTTAAGCGTTGGGTTTGAGATAAGCAATTGCCGATCGCGAGATCAGAATTTGTCTTTCTGAGGGATCTAGGAGGCAAATACAGCTATTATCCTGCCAAAAAATTCTGCCCGTTAGCAAGTCGCCGGTCATGAGTTTGATCTCTACCTGTTCTTTGTCTTTGATGTAGCTTTGTATTAAGCGAACGCTGGGCAATCCGGTCTCAAATTCTGACATAGTGGGAAATGGGTAATTTAGTCATTGGTCATTGGTCATTTAGACATCAAAGACTTTAGAAGTTTATCAAGCAATTAGTTTTAATCAAAAGAGGTTTGTTTTTATGCCGATCGAGTTTACGAAGTATCACGGATTGGGCAACGATTTTATTCTGATTGACAACCGCCACTCCAGTGAACTAGTTATAACAGCAGAACAAGCTGTAGAAATGTGTGATCGACATTTTGGCATTGGCGCAGACGGCGTAATCTTTGCTCTTCCAGCGCAAAATGGTACTGACTACACGATGCGGATTTTTAACTCCGACGGTTCGGAACCGGAAATGTGTGGCAATGGGATTCGCTGTTTGGCTAAGTTTATCGCCGATTTGGAAGGATCAGATGCGAAAACTGAGTACCGGATTCATACGGGTGCGGGTGTTATCATCACAGAATTGCGATCGGACGGACAAGTGAAAGTCGATATGGGAGTTCCCCGACTGCTGGCTGCGGAAATTCTGACAACTTTGGCCGCACCGGATGCCAAAGTTATCGATGTGCCGATCGAAGTAGCCGACAAATCTTGGTCTGTTACTTGTGTCAGTATGGGTAATCCTCACTGCATTACTTTTGTAGAGGATGTTTCGGCTATTGCTTTAGAAACTGTCGGGCCTCAATTTGAGCACCACCAAGCATTCCCGCAGCGTACAAATACGGAATTTATTCAAGTAATACGACGGGACTATGTAAAAATGCGAGTGTGGGAAAGAGGGGCAGGTGTTACTCTAGCTTGTGGGACTGGTGCTTGTGCTGCTGTGGTGGCTGGGGTGTTGACCGGAAAGTGCGATCGGGCAACTTCGGTTGAACTCCCCGGCGGCGTTTTGGAAATCGAATGGGCAGAAGTTTCTGGACGGATTTACATGACTGGGCCGGCACAGGAAGTATTTACTGGCTTAATTAGTCATTAGTCAACAGTTAACAGTCAACAGTTAACAGTCAACAAATAGTTAACTGTTCAAAAAATAAAATCTCAAATTGAGTAGGTAGGTTTGCATGGCTGGAGGTATTTATCTGATTCAGGACGACGATAGGCTGGTAGAAATGATGGAACAGCCATATGATTCAGAAGATCAGTTACAAGACTTGCTAGTAACTTATCCTAATCTGATCGCTGGAGACCAGATCGATCGGGTGACTGCGCGGAAGTGGTTGTTAATTTCGCGGGAAGCTGGAATGCCCAGTGATGAGGAAACAGCGGTACAGTGGTCGCTGGATCATCTGTTTCTCGACCAAAATGCAGTTCCTACTTTGGTAGATGTCCGGCGAACTCCTAATGCTGATATCCGGCAAAAAGTTTTGGGTCAGTCGATCGACTATGCTGCTAATGTGTTGGTTTACTGGCCGATCGATTCAATTATTGCTCTGTTTGAAGCTAATTGTCGCGATCGGGGTCGAGATCCAGAACAGATTTTTGAAGAGTTTCTCGGTGCGGATGCTAATGAAGACCGATTTTGGCAAAAGGTTAAAACTAACTTGCAAGCGGGTAAAGTTCGCTTAGTATTTGTAGCTGACGAGATTTCCGCTGAAATGCGCCGAGTTGTGGAATTTCTCAACGAACAAATGGACCCGGTTGAAGTTTTGGCCCTGGAAATTAAGCAGTATGTAAGTGAAGACGGTTTGAAAACGTTGGTTCCCAGAGTGATCGGTCAGACAGCCGAAGCACAGCAGAAAAAATCCAGTGCAACGCGGGAAAGAAGGCGGTGGGATGAATCTTCATTTTTTGCAGAAATCAAAGCTAGACGGGGTGCAGAAGAGGCGCAAATGGCAAAAGAAATTTACCTTTGGGCGAAAAATCAAGAACCTGAAGTTCAAATTCAGTGGGGTACAGGGGATGCTTACGGCGGTTTCGCCGCTCAATTGCCTCAAAAGGGCAGAAAACCCTATCTGTTATTCACTGTAGATATTGCTGGCAGAATGGAGATTTCTGCTGATAATTACGGTTCGCAGCCACCGTTTAATTCAGAACAAAACTGGCTGGAATTAAGAAATAAGCTGAGTTCGATCGGTCTGTCGCTACCGACAGAACCTGGGGAAAGAAGGTCGCCGAGTCTGGCTTTGTTTACTTTGCAAGAGGAATCGGCAATGAAGCAAGTTATGGAAACTTTTGATTGGGTCGTTGAAGAAATTAAAACGTTATAGTTATTGCTAATTGGGAATTGGGCATTGGGCATTGGTAATATCAAATCCGGTAGCATCGGAATTAATGTTACCCACAATCAGGAGACGGCAGTGCCGTTTCCCTACAATTAATCACGGTAGGGAAACGGCACTGCCGTCTCCTCCGTTTCTATCATAAGGAGTGTAAGCGAAATTGATATTACCAATGCCCAATTCCCAATAACCAATAACCAATAACCAATAACTAATACCCAATAACTAATACCGAATGTTTGCTTGTTTCATGCGACGCAAGGCTTCTCCCAGCCGATCGCAATCTGCAATCAAACTAATTCTCACATATCCTTCGCCGCCCGGCCCGAAAGCATTGCCAGGAGTCAGCACAACACCAGTTTGCTGCAAAACATTCAGAGCAAAATCAGTAGAACTCATGCCGCGAGTACAGGGAACCCAAAGATACATAGCAGCTAGAGGTTTAGGAATATTCCAACCTAATTCTGCCAATCCTTCCACCATAAAATCCCGGCGAGTGCGGTAGCGTTGTTGAACTTCGTGCAAGTAACTATCGGGTAATTGCAGCGCTGTTTCTGCTGCTGCTTGCAAGGCGGAAAATATACCATAATCTAGGTTAGTTTTTAATGTCCGCAAACCTTGAATAATCTTGCTATTTCCTACTACAAAACCGACTCGCCAACCAGCCATATTATAGGTTTTTGACATAGTGTGAAATTCCACGCCGATTTCTTTACCGCCGGGAATTTCTAATAAACTTGTCGGTTGATAGCCGTCAAAAGCTAATTCGGCGTAACACAAGTCGTGAACCAGCAAGATTTGATGTTTGTGTGCGAAAGCAACAATATCTTTGTAAAATTCGCGGGGTGCAGTTGCTCCAGTCGGATTGCTGGGATAATTGAAATAAAGTATTTTGGCTTGTTCGGCTACGCTATCGGGAATGTCGCCTAAGTCAATTACCCAGTCGTTTTCTGGTTTGAGGATGATGTTATGAACTTTGGCACCGGCGATAATTGGGCCGCGAAATAATACGGGATAAGCGGGACTTGGTACTAATACTAAGTCGCCTGGATTGATATAGGCGAGGGCAAAATGTGCTAAACCTTCTTTTGAACCCAACAAAGGCAATGCTTCGCTTTCTGGATCTAATTCAACGTTGTAGCGACGGCTGTACCATTTAGTAATGGTGCGACGAAAACTCGTTGTTCCTTCAAATGGTGGATAGCCATGATTTGCTGGATTTTGGATGGCTGCGATGGCGGCTTCTACTACTGGTTGTGGAGTCGCACCGTCTGGGTTTCCCATTCCCAAGTCTATCAGGTCTAATCCTTGTTCGCGGGCACGGGCTTTGAGTTCATCGAGACGGGCAAATACATAGGGCGGTAGTGTTTGCAACCTGTCAGCAGTGGTAATCCAATCCAGGGTCATTTGTTGTGTATCAGTTGTTAGTTGTTTTCCGGGTTTGCAATCAGGATATTAATCCTTCCTAGCACAGCTTTTTCAGGAATACAGCCCTGACTAAAAACTATTTTAATTCTTGATTCTCAATTCTCCCACAGGTGCGGTGGTAGAAACCATCGCTGCCATTAATTGTTCGGGAACTACTTTGAATGGCAGTCTGTGGATGTCGGAATTGGGATTGCAAGCTATTTCGGTGGCACGCTGCAATTCTTTTAGGGTAATGTCTCCGAGTCCTAGATTGTCTAAAGTTTGGGGTAATCCAATCTCGCCGTAGAATTTTAATAGTTGCTGTCTGGCGCTGGCTGCGAGTTGATTGTTTTGCAACATTTCTTCTAGTCGCAGTTGCACTAAAATGCCATAGGCGACTTTTTCGCCGTGCAATGTTCCGTGACTTGCTAATAAATGAGTTAGGCCGTTGTGGACGGCGTGGGCGGCGACGGTGCGACATTGGGCCCCGCCAATTCCGCCGATTACTCCTGCTAGCAATACGACGGCATCTGTGACTTCTTGCCAGGTTTCGCTACCGGGTTCTTTGAGTGCGATCGCAGATTTTTGAAATAAGATATCTCGCAGTATTCTAGCTTGTTGGACGGCGGAAATAATCATGGTTTGTTCGGAATGTCCGCTGCTGACTGATGCTTCGTACCATTTGGCGATCGCATCTCCAATTCCTGCTACTAATGTCCGCTGTGGTGCTGTTTGAATTAAGCCGTAGTCGAGTATTAACAAGTCTGGACATCGGGCTAATGTGACATCGTATTGGAATGCACCTTGTTCTGAATAGATGTTAGAAAGGGCTGTCCAAGCGGCGCAGGTGGCTGCTGATGTGGGAATTGTGACGATCGGGATTTTGCACTGATGGGCGAGGAGTTTGGCGGAGTCTAGGGCTTTGCCGCCACCAACTCCGATGATGAAATCGGCTTGATGGTTGCTGGCGGCGTCGCGCAGGTGTTCGAGGCTGGCTTCGCTGCAATCGTTGCCGTAGGCTATTTCAGCCGATTGTAGGGGCGGTGCCCCCGTGCCCGCCCTGGCCCCCGCCCCCGCCCCAGTGTCTTCGAGGATTGGTTGCAGATAGGGTTGGGCGGTGGCTAGGGAGTTGCTACCGCCGACGATTAGGGGGCGTTTTCCGAGACGGGCGATCGCATCTCCGGCTTGCGCGATCGCCGATCGACCCCGCAATACACAGGCGGGAGCAATTGTCAAGGAATAAATTGCAGTTGGGGTGGCGGTTTTAGTGCTTTGGGTTTGAGTCATCGAACCACTGGATAAGTGACGAGAAGGTTGACGCTTTGCAGGATTGCTGGATTTTATAGGATAACTCTAACCTGTCCTTGACAGCATGGTAAGTTTTATAAAGTTTTTATTAAGAATTGTTTGAGGTGCGGGCTGTGGGAGTTGGGGAGTTGAGGGCGATCGGTAATTTGATGCAGAAAATACGGGCGATCAAATTATCATTAAAATTGAGGCTTAACGTACCAATCCCAGACTTGTTTCACTGCTGCTACTGCATCATCGCCATCCAACCACAGTAAAAGTACGGGGCGTTTTTTAAATCCAGCGCCGCTGGTAAAGGGAATATTTGCCACCCAAAAATCACCCGGTTCAATAGTCATCATAAAGTCCTTCGTCTTCGGGTGCATAGCTGTTCAAAAAAGCGTCGTGGCTGCGAGTAATGGCTGAATCAATTAAAAAGTCTGCGCCATCGAGTACGGAAAACTCGGTTAATTCAGGATCTGTCAAAAAATCTTCGGCTGTAGCAGCCATATATGGTGCTAGTATTTTATGGTGTTCTGCGATCGGCAATCTAGAAATTTCTCTAAGTGATAGATTGAGAGCAGGTTGAGTTGCTGACGAACTATTATACTCAGAACTTTCGCTGGGTAACTGCTTTTTTTGTTCCACTTTTTGCACAAGGAATTGTACAAAGTCGAGCAATTCTTGTTGTTTTTCAGTTGGCAACTGTCGCAGATTATCTAACAGTGCTTTTTCAAAATTAATTGTTTCTGCCATTTTAATTACTTTCCTTAAGCGTTTAAAAGACTTTCAAAGGTGAGATAGTCTGTAATTTTTTACCCTCCAACAATATAACCGATCGCACTTCCTCACCTATTTGATTTTAATCATTGGAAATCGGCTGCTTTCTTCTGCCAAACAAACCCGACATACTTAAGCCAGTCACTAGCAAACCAATTATTCCCAAACCGTTTAAAATCGGGTAAATTGCTTGAAGATTGAAAATTTCACCCGTATGAACTTTCAACAATAATCTCGCTGAAATTTCTGTATTTATCGGCCATTCTTTAACAACTGTTGTTAACATTCCAGTCAGCACAGTCAGCGTTAGTGGCAAAGCAATAATAATGGCTAGAATACGGTGATATTTGCGAAATACTTTCTTCATAATGGTTCAAATTTTCAGAGTAATTAGGTTATTTTAGGAGAGCTTGTTTCTGAGTAAATGTGACATAAAAAACTAGAAACAAGCACTCAGTATTGAATCTTAGGACTTAGGAAAGCTCTTAATCGTTTTGTCTAGTGACTCCAGTTGTGCAAGGGCTTTGTCTTTACTTGGCTGAGACTTTTTGAGTTCAGTCGTCACTTTTTCAGCAGCCTCTTCAACGGCATCATAACTTTTTGGAGCTTTAGCTTTGATGCCGTCTTCAACCTTCTTCCAGGCATTCTCGAATTTGTTAAATTCCGTTTTGGCTTTGGCAAAGTTACCAGTCTGAACTACTGCTTTGGTGCTGGTGACAACACCAGTCAATTCTGTATAGTTTCCCTGAGTTGCTGCTTGCTCGGTTTTTACAGCAGTAGTAGCAGGAACCGGGGCGGGTGAAGTTTGCGGAGTGGAAGCTTCCTTAGCGCTGTCGCAACCAGCCAATGTTAGAAGGGTGACGGCACTCAGGATAAGAATTTGATTGAAACGAGCCATGAAAAATTCTCAAATATATGGGTACTAAAATCTATTGTGCCACAAAAAAGCAGATCCGTGGGAATAAATCAACATGATTGCGTCTCAAGCGTTATTAAAGTCTTCACTTGTCTAACTCCGCCATCAAGTCGGCAACTGTACCTCGACGCACATTGCCTGTTTCACAATCTTTTTCTGACTCCGTAACTGCTTTCAATATTTCATCACGATGCTGTTGTTTAAGGCGGTTTTGAATAAGATTGATCGGCATATTCTGCTCTTCAGGCGAGAGAGCTTCTACCGTATCTATTGCTTTTTGGAAAATTGAAATTTTTTCAGTTTGAGTCATGTTTAGGTTAAGGTTACAATCAGTCTATTATAGCTGAATTTAATCGATGAGGAAGGAAGGGCGAAGCATTCCGGCAGACAATTTATTAGTGAGAACCAGAGATATAATGCCGGAATGCTTCGCCCCTACGAGTATATTTGCAAAAATGAGATGCACCTAGTCTATTATGTAACGCTGACTAAACATTTTTTGGAACTTCTATACGATAGTTGTAGCCCTGTTCGGTGAGGAATAATTGGCGGTGTCGGGCAAAATCTTCCTCACAAGTTTGTAGCGATACTAATGTATAAAAACTCGCAGTATGTCCGTCGGTTTTGGGACGGAGAATTCGTCCGAGGCGCTGCGCTTCTTCTTGGCGAGAACCATATTTTCCCGATACTTGAATTAACACGTCGGCATCGGGTAAATCGACGGCAAAATTGCCCACGCGAGATAGAATTAATCCGGGAATCTCTTTGTGGCGGAATGCTTCGTATAACCGATCGCGCTCAACCTGTTTTGTCTTCCCCGTAATCAGTGGCAAATCGGTAACTCGGGCGATCGCATCTAACTGTTCCAGATATTCGCCGATGATTAAAATGCGATGTCCCGCCTCTTTTTGCAATAAACTTTGTACCATATCCAACTTACCCGGATTTTCAGCAGCAATCCGAAACTGGCTGCGGCGGGGCGCGAGGGCATATTCCATTTTTTGCGCCTCATTTTGGGCGACGCGGATTTCGGTACAATTAGCAGTGGCAATAAATCCCTGTCCTTCCAATTCGCGCCAAGGTACGTCATAGCGCTTGGGCCCAATCAATGTGAATACATCGCCTTCTTTCCCGTCTTCGCGAATCAATGTCGCAGTTAAACCTAACCTGCGTCGTGCTTGCAATTCAGCGGTAATCCGAAATATTGGTGCGGGTAATAGATGGACTTCATCATAAATAATTAGTCCCCAGGATTGCGCGTTAAACAACTCGAAATGCGGGAATTCATCATCTTTATTCGATCGATAACTGAGCATTTGGTAAGTTGATAGGGTGACAGCAGCCGTCTTTTTGGCGACACTGCTGTACTCGGCGATCGCATCCTCAGTTAAACTCGTTTTGTCTAATATTTCCCGGCGCCACTGGTGCACTGAAGTCAAACTGCTGGTGAGGATGAGTGTCTTTTGCTTGACTAAACTCATCGCTAACATTCCGACGATGGTTTTACCAGCCCCGCACGGTAGGACGATCGTCCCACTTCCACCTTTTACGTCCCCGTCCTGATAGAATGCTTCTGCTGCTTTGTGTTGATAATCGCGCAACTTAAAGGGCAAGTCTCCTAAAGTTCGATCGCGCAAATTAATCGCTAATTCCGCACCCTCGACATATCCAGCCAAATCTTCTGCTGGATAGCCTACAACTAGCAAAGCTTGCTTGAGTACGCCGCGATTTCCAGCATCAACTTGAAAGCAAAGATCGGAGATACGTTTGCCTAACATAGGTTTAACGCGATCGTCCCGTATTAGCAATTCCGCTAGGGGCAAATCGGCAATTCGCAGTTGTAAATCGGGATTTTCCGCATCAATCCTTTCAATTATTGTCAATCCGTAGCGCGTACCGAGTAGTTCAATTTCCTGCGCGACCGATTCGGGGATATCATATTTAGCATACTTTCGCAAAGCGGCGATCGCCTCTGCAACTGGCATTCCCGCCGCCCTTGCATTCCAAACGCTGAGGGGCGTGATGCGATAGGTGTGGATGTGTTCGGGACTTTTGATTAATTCGGCAAAGGGGGCGATCGCTTCTCGCGCCTGTTGTGCTGTGGGCGCATGAACTTCTAGTAAGATCGATCGATCGCTTTGCACGATCAAAGCATTTTCGGGAATATAATTCATAGGTTGTTTCGATTGATAGATGAACCGCAGATAAAAGGCAAATAAACGCAGATAAACGCAGATAATTTTCAGATGCTTTGTGACTTTTGCAACTTTGTTTAATCTGGATGCAGTACAGCTTATTTATCCGGCTGGGGTAAGACATAACCAATTTGCCGGAGGGCGGTGCGAAATTTCGTTTCCTGGCCCAATGGAACTGCTAAAGTGCGATCGCCCGCTAGCTGACAGAATTTTTTGGTACGGGAATCATTGGCAATCAGCAATGCTAAATGGGCGCTAGTACATTCGATCAACCTGACACTACCTATATCTTGCACGCTATTCGATCGCTCTGTAACATCCGTCAGAAATTGTTGCACAGTTTGCGGCAGCGGTTCAATACTCCGGGCGTCCAAAAACTCTGTAAACTCGGCTAATGGATATCCGTTTTCAATGGCTGCAAAAATTTTTGGACGATCGAGTCGCCACACAACATCCGAAACTTTCTTAGTATAGATATCCAGGACGATCGCATCAGATGTCTCGACACCATCTTCCGCCGCAATAATTTCTAGATTCGGCAATACTCGCAGCGTTTGACGAACCTCAATTGCTGGCGGAGTATACTTATCAGTCAAGCCCAAACAGTAAGCCCCTAAAGCCGTCAAGCGAAAATATACTAAGCCATCATAACGACTCAGGAATTCCAGATCGTCCGTTCCCCAAAAATAGTCATAATCGGATGGCATGAGTGACGGATCGACATATGCAACATCAATGATTCCCAAAGTAGCAGCATACTCAAACAAAAAACAGCGCATATATCGTTCTTCCAGAATCGGCCAACTGTAACCACTCAATTCTGATAAATTCCCATATCCAGCTTCACCAATATACAGATAGTAGGGTTGCTCATTCACATCAAAGCTATGGCCTGTTGCGACTAGATATTGGCTAAAGTCATGAAATAGAATCCACTTACCCACAGGACATTGTGCGAGCACAGAGACGATCGCATCTCTCCGCCACGTCACATCCGTCATGCCACTTGCGCCCCTCCCAGTTTGTCCTTTGATCGCATCAATGCGCCGAAATTCATCAAAGATTTTTGTCTTTAACCAGCGTTTCCATGCTGTCTGTAAACCTTTGGCGGGTGGTTCTTGTAAAGCTTTTTGTCCCGCTTTCGTCAAAACTAGCTTTTTGCCCGATCGTTCCGCGAACTTGCTCCCTTGGGCTATCATTATCCAAGCAAAGGGCTTGATGCTACCGATTTCAGCGAATACTTCATCATCATAGTCGCTATCCTTGGCTAGGGTAATTTGACGCTCTTCCTCATTATAAAAATCACCACCTTGCAATATAGAGGCGATCGCCTTTACACTTCCAGCATTAGGTAAAGCAGTTTTATCGCTAACAGCAACTTTACCCGACTGAATTAGACGCAAAACGGCTGCAAAATCCTTTGTAGCTGCCAACTGTGTTTCACAAGAAGCCAAAGGAATCTCGTATTCTTCTGTCTCCTTTTCTTTTGTAATATAGTTATATCTTTGAACGCGGAGTTTAACATGATTTTGTACTGTTTCACCAGCATCATCTAACGTGGCTTCTTTTGGTTCTGTAACGAATTTCAGCAATTCTTCTTCTAAATCGTAGGGTATCTGCCTGCCATAAATAAACAAGCATAGCAGTGATGGTTCTCTGTTACTTCCATAGCGATCGCTTGTTCCAAGATTGGCTGGTTCTCCGTATTTTGCGCTAAATATTTCAGGATAATAAAGACCATCCTCCCCATGTATAACTTCAGCTACAGCCGCTTTTTGAAGATCGTCTAATTTCGCCCACACCTTCCGAAGATTCTCTCCCTGCAATTGCGATTTAATTCCATCAACCAGATCCGCTTTACGGGTTAATTTACGAGGATCGGGTAATAATGTTTTGAGCTTTTTTAAATCGTCAACAATCATTCCTTCTAGTGCCTGTTGGAGGCTAAAAAGGTTATTTATGGTTTTGTTACGCGACATAATATTTGACAATGCGCCCGCTTCAAAATTGTTTTTGCAACCCAAATATAACAACTTTACCGGATGCCCAACTTGAAGTTTTGTTACAAAATCCAGAAATTTGGTTAAACAGTTATCAAAATATTACTTAATCGCAACTGACAACGTGTAACTTGCTCCTCCTCGTTCCGTACCGACAACTATCTGATATTTTCCCGTCTGGGGCAATTTTCCAGACCAGCTTTTTTTCCCTTCAGCTACGCCCTTTGTATTGGGATCTATCACCTTAAAAACAGCATTCCCCTCAACTGATTGGATCTCAATATTCATGGTTTGACCTTTTTTGGCGTTAATCGTATAAACCATGACTTCGCCGCGCGCTACTCCTCCTTTTCTTTCTGCTGAATTAGCACCTCTTTTAAACTGAATCTGCTGCGGTTGTCGAGCTATTAAAATCGCCGGCTGTTCTGGGATGGCTGCGGTGCGAACAATGCTAGATACAGCTTTTACTGAAGCTGGAAAAATCGCAGCGGCACTTAAGCCGATCGTCAATATATTTAGCAGATATTTGCAAGCTTTTGCTGGTTTGTTCATGGGAGTTTAACACTATGAGTTAAATGGATTTACTTGTATGATTATAGCTGAGCTGTCCTGTCTGCGATCGCCAACAGGGGCGATCGACCAATTTGAGCTTTTGCACGCTGTCAATCGATTGGAGATTTGAGATTGAACCCTAAGATGTGGGATAATTTTGTACGATCGGAACTTAGGCATTACTGTACAGTCGGCGACGGGCGCGGTAAAGTAAGATCGCCCATCAGCGGTGTTACACAAAAAATTTGCCAGTCTTGGACGCACAGAAACGTTCATCAACTTAGTTTTTTGACAAAAACCTACGCTTTTAAGCAGATTTTGCAACAAGAAACGAAGACGATCACCAACTGTGTGTAAGTTCTGTTTGCACAATTCCTAATCATCACCAACAAGGCGATATGACCGAACAACCAACTGCAACCTACCGCACCGAAAGCGACTCGATGGGAGATAAACAAATCCCATCTAATGTCTACTACGGCATCCAAACTCTCAGGGCTATCGAAAATTTCCCGATTAGTGGAATTAAGCCTTTATCAACTTATATTGATGCTTGTGTTTTAATTAAGAAAGCTACGGCGATCGCTAATGGTGAACTCGACTGCATTCCCCAAGATATCAGTCAAGCAATTGTCCAAGCAGCCGACGAAATCCTAGCTGGCAAATTGCGCGATCAATTTGTAGTTGATGTCTACCAAGCAGGCGCTGGAACTTCTCACCATATGAATGTTAATGAAGTTCTTGCTAATCGCGCTTTGGAAATTATGGGCGATGAAAAAGGCAACTACAAACGCGTTAGTCCGAACGATCATGTAAACTATGGACAATCGACAAATGATGTGATTCCGACGGCGATTCGGATCGGCGGATTGTTGGCTTTGGAAAAAACTTTGTTTCCGGCTTTGTCGGGGGCGATCGCAGCCCTTAACAACAAAGCCGAAGAATTCCAAGATATTGTTAAATCCGGCCGCACTCATATGCAAGATGCAGTGCCAGTTCGACTCGGTGAAACCTTCCGCGCTTGGGCCCAAATTCTCCGAGAACATACCTTGAGAATTCAAATTGCATCGGGAGATTTGACATCCTTGGGATTGGGCGGTAGTGCGGTGGGAACTGGTTTAAATACTCATCCTGAATATTGTCAAAAAGTTGCTCAAATACTCTCGAAATTAATCGACAAGCCTCTGAAGCCAGCACCGAATTTAATGGCAGCTATGCAGAGTATGGCACCGTTTGTAAATGTGTCTGGTTCACTGCGAAATCTCGCTCAAGATTGCGTTAAAATGTCCCATGACTTGCGTTTGATGGACTCCGGGCCGAAAACGGGTTTGAAAGAAATTCAACTGCCTCCCGTGCAACCTGGTTCGTCAATTATGCCGGGGAAATACAATCCTGTGATGGCGGAAATGACTTCGATGGTGTGTTTTCAAGTCATGGGTTACGATAGCTCGATCGCCCTTTGTGCCCAAGCAGGACAATTAGAGTTGAACGTGATGATGCCCCTCATCGCCTACAACCTGATTCACAGCATCGAAATTTTGGGCAATACCATCAGCGCGCTGACTACCAAATGCCTCGAAAAAATTGAAGCTAAGGGCGATCGATGTCTCGCATATGCTGAAGGTAGTCTCGCCCTAGTTACCGCCCTGAATACCCACATCGGCTATCTCAACGCCGCCGCCGTCGCCAAAGAATCCCTAGAAACTGGCAAATCTTTGCGGCAAATTGTGCTAGAACGCGGTTTAATGAGTGTAGAAGACTTGGCAAAAGTCCTAGACTTAGAGAAAATGAGTGCGATGCCAATACAGCCGATTACAGGTTTATAGGTACTATCAATATCCCCGTAGGGACACGGCACTGCCGTGTCCCTACAAGAGCCAATATCATCGGCTAATGCTTAGCCACAAGATGGCAGTATTGTTTGAAAGTCTGAAGTTTAGGAGCAAAATTTATGCGTGCAGGTTCATTTGCCAAATTAACTCAAGATAAAGAGAACACGACTCAAGTGACATTTCATTATGTCGAAGGTCACACAGAAACCTTTACTATTCCGATGCCTGCACAAGAATTCCAAGAGGAACTGCTGCATTTGTTAAGCCAACCTTGGTTGACTTTCCATTTAGTCGATCAAACGGTCTTGATCTGTACTGCGCGGTTGGTAAAAGTGGAAGTGAAACCGCCCATTCCCGAACTTCAAGGTCAAGGAATATTTCCTAATTCGCTGCGAGTTAGTACCATGCAGCGGGCTGCTGCTGGTAGATTGCCGATGTCTTAAAAGTAAGGTTCGCAGTAACAACAAATTGGGCATTGGGAATCGGGCATTGGGCATTAGAAATATATAATTATTGCCAATTTCTAATAACTATTCCCCATTCCCCATTCCCCATTCCCCATTCCCCATTCCCCATTACCACTATGTCTTCAGTTAGTTTAATTCGAGCCAATTCATACGATCGCCAAAGCTTGCAAACATCCTTAGAAAATTTGCTCGCACCCTTGGGCGGAATCTCGGCTTTTGTCAAAAAGGGCGATCGGGTTCTTCTCAAACCCAACCTCCTCACAGGTTCTCGCCCTACCAAAGAATGCGTCACCCGCCCAGAATTGGTTTACTGTGTAGCGAGAATGGTGATCGGAGCGGGAGGAAAACCGTTTTTAGGCGACAGTCCGGCTTTTGGTAGCGCGATGGGTGTAGCCAAAGCCAACGGTTATTTGCCACTGCTAGAAGAACTCAATTTGCCAGTAGTTGAATTTCAAGGAAAACGCTATGAAACTGTCAGCCAAGATTTTAATCATCTGCGAATTTGCAAAGAAGCAATGGAAGCGGATGTAGTAATTAATTTGCCCAAACTCAAATCTCACGTTCAATTAACCGTGACAATGGGCGTGAAAAATTTGTTCGGCTGTGTCCCCGGAAAAATGAAGGCTTGGTGGCACATGGAAGCTGGCAAAGATAGCGCCAGATTTGGTCAAATGCTGGTAGAAACAGCCCGGACAATTAACCCAAATTTGACAATTTTGGATGGAATTATTGGTCACGAAGGTAACGGCCCAAGTGGCGGCGAACCTAAGTTTTTGGGGATTTTGGGCGCGTCTGATGATGTGTTTGCTTTGGACAGAGCGGTAGTTGAAATTATTAATGTCGATCCGGTGGCGGTTCCGACTGTAGCTGCGGCGATGAGATTGGGACTTTGCTCGAATTTAGAGGCGATTGATTTTCCGCTTTTGCAGCCGGAAATTATCAAGGTTTTGGATTGGAAGTTGCCGGAAAATATGATGCCGATCGACTTTGGTATGCCTCGGGTGATTAAGTCTACTTTCAGGCATTTTTATATCCGGTTTATCAAAGAACGGATGGGGGCTTACGCGGGAAAATAACAGGTTTACAGTTTGGGTTTTTGATGAAAACTCGGCGGTTGAAACCGCTCCTTGTCAAACGAAGTCTGCCTCCGCAGACTAAGAAATAAATCTGGTATTTAAGCCTGATTTGGTAGAAAGTTTTTACTACAAACCGAGATTGGTTATTTTACCGAACATCGCAATAGTAATTAACCGCAATAATATTTTTAAGTTCCTAGCCTGTAGGGTGCGTCAGCTCGATCGCTTACTAGGCAAGGGAAACGCTGCGGCCCGTGGCACCCTACAATACTATTTTAAATGCGTAACAGCTTAATTAACCGCAGTTGATAATATTTTTAAGTTCCTAGGGTAGCCAGCGAGGGCGAAATCCTTTTAAAGGCAATTCTTCGGGTAATGGAGGATTCTTAGATGGCGGTTCGTTTTTTAAGTTTAAAAGGATCATACTTGAAGAGCCGATCGCACTTCCGCCATCTGTTCTCAAATCTCCTGCGACTGGTTCCGATTTTTTAGCAACAACCCTGTCTAATAGTAATTCTAACCCGTCAGGGGACAAACTCATTTTTGTCTCGACCTGATCCGGCAAAACTAATAGCGATTTGACGGCAAATGTCTGCAAATTAATCACTTCTAGGGTAAGTTTTTCGGAAAAATCTTTCCCGGGCTTCCGCCTGGTTAACAAGCAGTAAAGCTGAGGATTTCTGGGGTCAAACTGACAGTTTATAAATTCTCCGGCGGTGCGGATTAGTTCTTTTTGAAATTCCTGGTTTGTCACTAAAAATATTGATTGGCTAAAGTCGCTGTTGTACTTCAGCATTGCCGATTCTCTACCGTCTGAACTGAAGCTAAAAACCCTCCGAAAAGATGGTATGAAGTCTAAAGGTTTGACGTTTGGTGTCAGGGATAAAATAGCGATACCGTCTGCTTGGGGATTGGCTAAAGTTGCACTGTCTGGGGCGATCGCAAATTCTCCCGCCGGCCGACTCAACAGCCGCTGTGGAATCGGGGAAGTTTCCGGCCGCAGCACCCACAAACCGATGTCCTCTGCATTGCCTCTCTTGGCGCGCTGAATGGCGATCGCCTTACCGTCGGGAGGGAGACAAATCAAATTTGAGGTTTTCGTAGTCTTGATTGCCTAAAATCTGCTGAATAGTGCCTGGTTTTTGAGCCGGATCGGAACTTCTGCCTGTGGTTACGGCATACAAAGATTGTTCGTACAAACCAGGCTTGTATTTCGACCATTCGCTAGCAGAAAATAAGATACGATCGCCCGCCGGGTAAATCCTAAAATTTTTAACTACTAAGTTCTCAGGAGTGAGGATAATTTTTTGTTTTCGGGTCAGATTGTACAAAATCAACCGCCCTTTTTCTGCGGCTTCTGTCCCCGTGTACACAAAAGCTTGATCGGGCGTGCTGAATTGACTGGCAAACGGTGCGATCGCATTTCCTTGTTTGTCAAAACCGAGTTTTTCCCGCGCTTTTTGCAATTGAATTTTATAAGTGCGATCGTACTGAGGAGGCGCTGTCAGAGTATATACCAACCGTCGCCCCGACCAACTAATTTTTCCCGGCAAAGGCGGGTCAATGTGGAGATTTGCTTCTGTGCTGACACGATCCATCGGGCGGCTGAAAGTCAGAATAAAAGCGGTATCTCTCGCGCCTACTTGTTTGTTTTGCCAGCTAAAATCGCGCACTTTCGGTAAAGATCGATCGCCCCCTACCAGCAAAAACCCGATCGCCAAACTCAGCAATAGCATCAATAATACAGCCGCGCGGTCGATCGGCTCGAATCTGTTTAATTTTCCCAAAAACATACAAGAGCCTGAATTTAGACTAAACTTATTCCCAAACTTGTTTCAATACAAACAAGCAATCTCAAATAAAAAGTTAAATTTTATGCGATGCCTCGAATCAGTCTGTTAAACTAATGTCTTTGTCCTCTACTGGAAAGTTATCGTGAACAAAAACTTACTAACTTTACTGGGCTGCTCCGGTTCTTTAGCCTTAACGCTTTTAGCGGTAAATCCCGCTAATGCTAGCACCAGAATTTCCCCAAATCCTAGCATTGAGCGCAATGGCGAAATCTCAGCCAATCCAGACATAAATCAAGACGAAAGCCAATCTTCGCTGGCAGAAATCAACTCCGACAAAATAGGAGACCTCGCCGCGATAACTTTAGGTTGCGACTGCGCCGGCTGTCGAACTCAAGTCCTCCAAATGATCCAACAAGGACGACTAATACTTCCTCAGTAATCTAGACACTAAGTCACAAAGCAAGCAAAACAGAAGTCATATCAATTCCGGCTGCGCCGGAATGATATAGAGGAGACTGCACGTGCCGTGTCCCTACCCAAAATAACATTGTAGGGACACGGCACTGCCGTCTCCTCATTTTGGCTAATTGTAGATTTAAATCGTCATAAGTTTAAAGTCGAAAGTCAAAATAATTAATTATTTTGACTTTTGGCTTTTTATTTGTGAAAATTGACAATTCACAACACATATGGAAATTTTAACCATACAATATTTCTTCCACAGGCGGTGTGGCGTCTTTGGGATCAAACTCTTTGAGTTTTAAAGATTGCAGCAAAAACAGCCAAATATAAAGCGGGTTCAACAAAACATACCTCTGCCAGAGACGCTTTGGTTCTTTAACCAACCGAAACAACCATTCCAAACCTATTTTAGATAAAAACTCAGGAGATTTAGCCAAATTACCTGCATGAAAATCGTAAGCAGCACCTACAGCAATCAGTGGCATCGATAAGTCATTCCGGTATTCATAAGCCCAGACTTCTTGTCGCGGACACCCCAAACCGACAAAAGTAATTGCTGCACCGCTATTGCGAATTTGCTGTGCAATTTCCTGTTTTTCTTCTGGCGAAACGTTCCTAAATTTAGAGGGCTGAATTCCAGCAATAATTAACTTGGGAAAACGCTGGCAGAGATTGCGAGATAAAGCCTCCAGTACAGAAGCTTTTGAGCCGTACAAATAGATAGATAATCCTTCTTCGGCCGCACGTTCGCAGATTTTTAGCATCGCATTTGGCCCACAAACGCGATCGGGCAATTCCGTATTGTAGAGCAAATTTAACGCCCACCTAACCGGCTGTCCGTCTGGCAATACCAAGTCAATGTGATTGATCCGATAACGGTGAGTGCTATCGAGCACCCCAGTCATTACCCCATGAACTGCTAGAGCTGAAACTGACAGAGGTTGTCTGGCGCTGGCTGCCACAATAATTTTGTCCACAGCCGCTTCATAATTAACGGCATTTACTAATATGCCGAGTACATTCTTTTTCCCTTTATCAATCATGGAACACCTCTTTAAGCCAACGCTCGGCGTTACACTCATAAATCTCCTGTAGAATTTGTTTAACGTTATATTTCATTTTCCAGTCAGGATAGTGACTGGCGAATTTTGAATTGTCGCTAATCCACCAAATGTGATCGCCAACGCGATTTCCTTCAGCATAAGTCCAATTGAATTTGCGTTCCGCAATTTCCTCACACATCTGGATAGCCTCTATCATCGAACAGTTGCTGTACCTCCCTCCTCCTGTATTATAAACTTGGCCGCTTCTGGGAGCTTTATAAAATTCATAAAATGCCGCAATTAAATCAGCACTGTGAATGTTATCGCGGACTTGCTTGCCTTTGTAGCCAAAAATCGTGTAAGCAGTCCCCATTGCCGCACACTTCATTAAATAAGCTAAAAACCCATGCAATTGAGTACCAGAGTGATTGGGCCCCGTCAGACATCCGCCTCTAAAACAGGCAGTCTTCATATTAAAATAGCGCCCATATTCCTGCACCAAAACGTCAGCCGCTACTTTAGAAGCACCAAATAAACTATGTAGCGTTTGGTCAATTGACATATCCTCTCGGATGCCACCTGTATAGGTATGACTAGGGTCAATTTCCCAGCGATGTTCCAATTCTACCAGAGGCAAACGGTTAGGTGTGTCGCCGTAAACCTTGTTAGTTGAAGTGAAAATAAATGGAGCTTCTATTGCATATTGCCTGGTTGCTTCTAAAAGATTTAGAGTGCCGTTGGCATTAACAGTAAAATCTGTCAGAGGCTCCCGCGCTGCCCAATCATGAGAGGGCTGAGCTGCGGTATGAATTACTAACTTAATATCGGAACCATACTGCTTAAAAATCTTGGCAATTGCTTCATAATCCCGGATATCAACTTCCAGGTGGTGATATTTACCTTTTAAGGACTGTTCGAGCTTCTGCCGATTCCAGGTAGTAGACGCTTCTTCCCCAAAAAAAACGCGGCGCATATCATTGTCAATTCCTACCACGTCAAATCCCTGGTTAGCAAAGAAATTAGATGCCTCGGAACCAATTAAACCCGCCGATCCAGTAATGATTACAACGCTCACGTTTCACCGCCTGAAAAATATAGTTTTCTTTGTTTTGCGCGATCGAACAAATCAGAAGTTATCGTGATTTTCGATCGAGTACATCTTCGCACAATTCGGCAAAGAATTTACCTTTTACATTCCAATCATATATTTCCCTAACGCGCTTTTGACCCGATCGACCCAAGCGCGATCGCAATTCACGATCGTTCGCTAAATATACTATAGCCTCTGCTAAACCTTGTACAGCGCGATCGGGGTCAGTAGCAGCCACTTTAATCCCAGTTTCGGCCGTCACTTGAGTCGCTGGCCCACCCAAATCCAAACAAATCGTCGGACGACCAACCCCCATCATTTCCGTGCACACAAAACCGCCAGAGTCATGTAAACTCGGATGTAGGAGAACGTGAGACTCGCCCATTTTAGAGAGGGTTTCAGGGCGCGGTAAAGCTCCCCAAAATAACACTTGACTTGCAATTCCTAATTCTGTTGCCAAAGATTCTAAACGCTGCCTTTCCGGGCCGTCTCCCACAATCCAGTATTCCGATTTTTCCAGCTTCGCCTCCGCAAATGCACGAAGTCCCAAGTGTACTCCTTTCCAATGTAAGAGACGACCGACGCTGATAAATCTAACTGGTTCCTCCGGCGGAGTTGGAAACTTTTCTAGTTCCTGAATTTCCTGTTGCGATAAACCAACTTGTGAGAAAATTTTTACGTTTTTTGCTTTGAGAAATCGCAGTCGGGCTGCGGTTTCTTCCGTAGTTGCTAGCGCCACGACACTGCGGCGCGCCGTCAGCCCCACAAACGGATCGCGTTCTCCGACGCTTTGAGCCAATGCTCGCAGTGTTTCGTAAATTTTGCCCCGGCGACTAAAATCTTGCCAAAAAGGCTTTGGTGCTGCTTCTGCACCCCCCACAGGCCCCCAAATAAAGGGATGGGGTAACAGCGCCAGGAAACTGGGAGACCAATGTTTGACATAAGTTACGTGATGTACTATATCAAAACCGATCGTCCGATCGAGCTTTCGAGCCATAAAATAAGCCCAGATTTGCCACAAATAATAATGAAGTTGCAGCAATCCCTGTTTTCCCTTCCAATCTTCGCTCCACCCAAACGGATCAAAATAAACAAAGTGCAGGTTGGGCACAGGATTGCGTTCTAGTTCTACTTCAATGTACGATCGACAAAACGTCCGAGTAAATACCCAACTTTCGTGATACTTCGCAGATTGGATAACAGTATTCCATCCTACTCCCTCTTCAGAGCCGAGATTTGGTTCGCAAGCAAAAGCAGATAATAAAACTTTCATCAGTTATTTGGTAATTGGACATTGGTTCGTAGTGAGGACTTTAGTCCTTCAAAAATCCGAGAACTTTAATCCTCACTACAAACACCTTAACTGAGACTAATTTATTAGACATCATTTAACTGGGAATTGTTTCATCTTCTTCTTCAACATCTATCCGTTAAATCAGTTAAATCCTTTGCTGAACAGACTTTACCTCTTCCCCATCAAAAAAGATGTAACTTCAACATAAGCTTTAGCTGCTGTTTCAGGAGTTTTTTGAGAAATGAGCTGTCGCGAACTCTCCCCCATCGATTCAATCAAATCAGGATTATCTATAAAAATACGCATTTTTTCTGACAACTCCTGAGCATTGCTAGGATCGAAAATATAACCATTTTCCCCTTCCACAACTAACTCGCAGGAAGCAGCACCATTAGAACACAATATTGGTTTCCCAAACACCATAGCTTCTGGCACAACCATTCCCCAAACATCCTCAAAAGTCGGAAATACAAAAATATCAGCTTGCTGAAAATAAGCTCCCAAACTTCCATAATCAACCCATCCCACCCAGTTTACCTGCTCAGGAAAATCTTGCTCTTTAATAAAAGCTTCCAACTCATCTTGCTGGTCGCCCTTACCAACAATCAGTAAAGTATAATCAGAGTATCCTTGCTTTTTGAGGATTGCACAAGCTTGTAACAGCGTCTTAATTCCTTTTCGAGCTGTAATCCGCCCCACATATAAAAATATTGGCTGCTTCAGTCCTAAACTTTGCTGATCTTCTGACAAAGGTTTCAGTAACGTTTTCGCATCAGGAACCAAATAAGTTCTAGTAAAAACTTCCGCTTCCGGTACATTCAGCGCTTCCACCAAATATCTTTTTCCGGCTTGACTGTTAGAAACAAAAGCATCAGCAAACTTAGCTAAGATGCGTCTGACAAACGTCCGAAAACTAGAATCTCGAAAATCTGTATTCGGGGAACTACCATCATAAATAATTGCAATTTTCCAGCCGCAGATAGGTTTCAGCAACACTACCAAGACAGTCCATAGAGAAAAAGCTTGAGGAAAAACGATCTGAGGTCTAAATTTTAGCAAATGACCGATGATGCTGGGCGACACTGCGATGAAACCGCGATCGTACCCTGTTTCGATCTTTGTCGTCTCAACAAACTTAGTTTCCCCTACCAACTGTATTGCTGATGCTCCCGGTAGCGTCGGATCGAACCCAGACCAAACGCGACCAGTATAAAATACAGTATTCTTAAATACCTTTGTAAACTCTCTCAATACAGGCTGCCAATATGCACCCAATTCTACTTCTGGAACCAGCCAAGCCACGCGCAAATCACTTCGATTTACCATTCTATTCACCTTCAGTTTTGTTTTTAGTTAATCCCAGCTTACTCAAAACTGAAAACCAAACTAACCTTCTGTAAGGTAGCAACCAATAAATTGGCCAGAATAAACCACCGTGACGCTGAGCAAATACTTTCCATTCTTCCCAAGGTTGAAGGGTAGCATCTTGAAAAGTTAAACCTTTCGGTTGGTTCATTTTTTCTAAGCCTTCACTCATATTTGCAGCCGCAACTTTTGTGGCTTGCGGATTTGGTGAACAGGTTCCTTGATAGCCGGGAGCTATCCAAACTGTACAGCCTTTTTGTCGGGCACGCAGCCCGTATTCCCAATCTGATAAATAATGAATAAAGGCTGGATCGAGATTGCCAACAAGTTGAACAACACTGCGGGGAATTAACACGCAGTTACCATTCATGCTGTCACAAGATTGAGCTGCTGTTGTCGGATCGAGAAACCGAAATTTAAAGGGAAGTAATGGTGTAATTTTAACTATGCCACCGTAGGTAAAATCACCAGTATCGGGGTCACAAGTAGAACCGGCAACGATCGCCTTTTTTTCTCCTTGTTCAAATAACTGACGGCTGGTTGTCAGCAGCGAATTTAAAGCTTCTGGATAAAGTATCGTATCGTCATTCAACCACAGGTAATAATCTGGATCGTCTTTGATCGCTTCACTGAAAGCGATACGCATTCCTCCATTCCAAAATAAATTGCCATCCCCAGAAAAAATCTTGACATCAGGATATGTTTGCTGTACTGCTTGACCAGTGCCATCAGCGCTCCCATCATCTACCAGATAAACTTTATGTCCAATTTCATCGATCGATCTTTGCTGAAACAGCGACTCTAGAGTGGCCAAAGTCTTTGACTTGCGGTTGTGGCAAGTCATCAGGACTGCGATACTTATCTGCTCCATCTATAATTAAAGATTGGCTGTTTGCAATAATCAACTGTCTCACGTGCGATCGCCTACGATCGCAATACAATTATTAACTTAATTTGCCACATTATCAACAAATTGAAAAGAAAGTTTATTATTTGAGCAGTATCTACATACTCAAATTCTTCAAGAGGTCTGGTATCTAGATACTGATGTTTGTTAAGTGAGTTTACTTAGCTGCTTGGCAAACTTCTTCAAAGAGGCTTTGATACTCGCGAGCTTGCACTGCTAATGTAAACTTTGCCTCAACTTTCATACGAGCATTACGACAAAGCTTTTCGTGTCGCTGGGCATCTTCTAAAACCCAGGCAATACCTCGCGCCAAATCTTCGCTATCATAGGGTTGAGCTAAATAACCGTTTTCATGGCGATCAACAATATCTTTTAATCCCGTCACATCAAAAGCCACAACAGGCGTACCGCAAGCGAGCGCTTCCGATGCAGTCTGGCCAAAAGCTTCGTATCGCGACGGTACAACCATCACATCCGCCGCTGCATAAACTTTTGCTAACATTTCATCATCCAACCTGCCTAAATAATGAGTTTTGAAGCCAACATCGATCGGGCTTTCCGGCTCAGAACACCCAAAAACCAAAAGTTCAATTTTATCCTCCCATCCCGACTGACTCAGGCTTTGCAAAGCCGGAACTAGCAACGGAAAACCCTTCCAGCGATCCTCCGTTCCCTGCATCGCCCCAAACAACACCAACTGTTTATTTTGAGGCAAATTCAAACTATCTCTCACTTGCGATCGGTTCAGCGGCTTATAAACATCAGCATCTAGCCCGTTAGCAATCACTTTAACTGGATATTTTGCCAACAAAGAACTAGATTTCGCGCATTCAGCCAACCAATTACTCGGAGTTACCAAAGTCAGATCCAAATTTTGCCAAGCTTCAGCTTTTCGCTGCCAAATCCAACGAGAAATATCAGCATCTTTAGTGCTATGAAGTTGCGGACAAGCACCGCAAGCATCAATATAGCGATCGCAACTTTCACTGTAATGACATCCACCAGTAAACGCCCACATATCATGCAGCGTCCAAACCATCGGTTTGTTAAACTTAGCCAGAGTTTCAATCTGCATATAACCTTCGCAAACCCAATGCAAATTGATTGCATCAGGATTGATTTTGGCCACTTCATCCGCCAGGGAATCAGGAACCCATTGTGGCGAAAAAATTACCTGACCTAATTTTGGATAAAGCTTTAACGGCAATCTATTTAATTTAGGTCTGAGACTCTTAAAATTCTCTCCTAATTTTGTCGGCATCAACCGCACAGTTTCATCATTACTAGACTTATAACCAGCCAGAATTTCGGAATTTACCCCTATACTTTGCAAACCCTTGTGCAGGCGGTAAGTCGCCCTCGCAGCACCACCTTTAACATCATAATTACTTAACAACAAAACTTTCATCAGAACATCCTAAACTCATGCTTACTTACATTTTCAAAAGTTGTTTAAGTTTTCGCTGTACTTTCTTCACAAACTTCGGATCGTAATCATATAAACTATTCTGAGTAAAGTCATCGGCTTGCGCGTCCCGAATCACAAATGGAGGATGTTTGAGCGGAAAGGCGATCGGCTCAACAGACATATTATTGTAGGGACTATTCAGGTCATCCGTGTGAGTTCCCCCCGTTCCGTGTCCAATATTTGCAGCCAAATTGACATTAGACAAAATATTCAAACCATTTTGAATAAAACTAGCAAACGTCCACTGAAAATCCCAAGTATCAAGAGTGCCTTCGTAACACAACTGACAAGTTTTAGTCCAGATTTTGGCAGCATGAGCATCTCCCAATATATCCATCAAAAAATTGCCATCTCGAATTTTCGGCCACAGCTTCATCTCTAAATCGTAGTGTTTCCAAGCTCGCCTCCAAGTCGCCCAACTCCAGCAGTGAGTATAGCGAGAAAAGTAATAGCTATAATCGGTTCGCTGCTTTCCAAATTGCACATTTTGTCCAGATATTGACATAATTCGTTCGTCGTATCGGTAACGTTCGAGCAACTCTTCTGCAAAATAGAAAAATGTGCTGTCAGGCAAACAATCATCCTCAATAATAATCGCCTCTTCCACCGTATCAAATACCCAATTTAGTCCGCTAGAAACGCGATCGCGACAGCCCAAATTAGTCTCGGCATAATTTCTCAAAACTTCGCATTCCCAATCCACCTGCTCAATAATAGCGCGAGCAGCAGCACATTGCAGGTCTTCTCCCGGTCTGTCCGGCCGCGGCCCGTCAGCAACCACTAACAATTTAGACGGCTTGACTTTGCGAATTTCCGCGAATACTCTTTGAGTTTCTTCAGGGCGTTTGAAAATAATAAACGCGACGGGGGTTTTCAATTGGCGATCGAACATTTATACAACTCCAGTATGCTAATTTTTGACAAGATTTGTGACTTTCGCCAATCTCCTTTTTATGCCAGAAATCCTGTTGTCTAACACATCCATAATAGTCTTAGAAATATTGCGTTTTGGGATTCCTACATAACCCGCAACATATTTAGTAAACTGTTCTCCCACAGGCAAATTCCAAAAATCAGATTTGGGATTAGCTACTTGTGCAAAAAGTCGCTTAATCCCGAATCCTTTCTCGGCTGGTAAATGCCACACATCCATTTTTAAATCTGCTTCAGTTGCAGTATAAATTATCGGCGATGTCCACACTCGATTAAAGTAAGCATTGCCACTGCTGCGAGCATATCCCAGCTTATTGTAAATATAGCTGAGCATCTGCTCTTCTGTATTAAATTTTGTCTCCCCTGCGGCAAATCTTTGCAAGCAAGTCTCCCAGATTGAGTCTACTTCGTCGGACAATATTTTAATGTGCTTCCCATTTCCTACGATAAATTCTGCACCAAAATACTTGGGAGGCTCATCTACTTTATAGCCTAATTCCTCATAAATTTTCTGCATTTCTCGCCTAGTTAAGCCGCTAATTTTTTTGTCGTCTGGTTCATACAGATCGTAAGTTGTCAAACCATATTTTTCGATATCGGCAATTATGCGATCGGCTGAATTAATCCACACGCAGTCAGAGTCTAAAGCGATACAGAGATCGTTTGAATCCGAATTGTTTTTCAAATATTGAATAATATCAAACTTAAAAAACGTACTTCTGAAGGCGGGGTAGTATTCAATGGGTGGCTGGTATGTAAATGGAATCTGGACGACTTTTACTCCGATTTTGTTGAAAAATTCAACGGTGTTAAAGCTTTCAATGTTGGGAATGCGATCGGTATTCGTAAATAAGATATGCTGAGCTTCCGGGTTGTTTCTAACACTGGAAGCAAAATATACCACCGCACATCGCCAGTAAACTAATTGAAACTTTTCCGATGAGGATTTAGCATCCGATCCCTGGGGATATTTACTTTCCTGTCCTTCTTCATCACAGCACATTCCAGTAACTATATAAACAGAACGGTTGTTCTTCATGGCCTATATCTCCTGCTATATTTAAAGTGTGAAATCAATTAAAGCCGTGAAGGGAATCGCCCATCATGTGAAAATAGAAATCCGATCGCTTGAGAATCATTTCTGAAGCAATATGTGCTAAATTACTCAAGCTAGTCTGAAGTGGCAGATATCGATAGCGAAACGAAGCAAGTCTAGGATCTGACTCTTGATATAAAATATCTTGAGCAAAATTACCCCATCGTTCTTCAATCATATCGATCGTCATACCAGCGTGACCAGACGGTAATAGCATATTGGAACCGTGAATCCCAATTACCAACCGACTTTCCGAGTAAACTTGACACATTTTTCGTTCAGTTGTTTCATCAAATTTATCCACCCTGAAATCTTCAATCCACTCAGGAAAATTAGTGCTTTTACCCAAACCTGCAACAGCAAACTTAGCGGTTGGAAGCAGTTTTTGCATTTTTGTAAATAACCTCCGCACGTTCCAATTTTGAATACTTAAAGGAATTTGCAGCAATTTAAGTTTTCGGCAAACTTTGAAAACCAAATTATTGCACCACAGCCGATCTTCCCGCCAAACAAAAGTAATTTTGTATTCTTCTTTGTCCAAATCGTGTTTGGAAACCCCCGTAAATTTACTAATATCAAATCGACTGGGGTGAGAATAGGCTTCACTTACATGAACTTCATCAAAACGTTCTAACTGTTTGTTAACAAACTCGCCAAAACTGGGATAGTAATACTGGGCATTTTTTAGCGATATCGGTACTGTCCAGACTTCGGCAACTCCTTCGGGAACCATCCACCTCATAAATTTTTGGACGATGACAATCAAACCAAAATCTGGATGAGAGTCTAAATGCCTCTGTGCGTTCAGCAGCTTTAAAAGGCTGTGTCCGTAAAGATAATCAATGCAGTTTAATACGATTACCCGCTGATAAGACTTGAAGATTTCTTGACCAATTTCTAGCTGTTCAGTTTGAGGGTTTTGCAGAGAGTTTAGCAAAGGTTTTGCTAAAAATTCTTCCGCATAATTGTCATCGCTAAAAGTTTCTCCTTCAGCTAAGTTTATACTGTAAGCAGTTTTAGCGGCGTGACCAATTCTCAACTCATCAACAATTTCGCCACCTGCGGGTGACTCAGACACCACACAGACGCGGGCACCTTGCCACAATACTTTGACAGGCTTGAGTATTTTGCCAGAATACGGACAGTGCGATCGATGTTGGATCTTGGGTTTAATTTCAATCATTTTATCAATCCTATCAGCCGGGAAGCAGCCTTGAATAAATTGAGCGAACGCAGGATTAAATTGCCAAAAGGCCTCAATTCTTTAATCAAAAAGTTGACCAGGATAATTACATAGAAATAAGTGATTAAAGTTGCTATCGTTGCTCCAACGGCTCCATATTTAGGAATCAGTAGAGAGTTCAATACTATATTAAAAAGTGAGCCGATAAATGTCAAGTAAAGACCGTATCGCAGTTGACCTTCTAAGGCAAAATAGGTATTTCTAGCTACGCCGAAGTTACTGCCAAATTGAGCCCAGACGTAGATAGACAGCACCTGAGCTGAAGCTGTATATTGCTCGCCGTAAAGCGTCTGGACTATAAAAGGAGCCAGCAGAGAGATTGGCAATGCCACTGCTAGCCACAAAACTAGCATAGCATCGGAGTAAATTTGAAACTTTTTTAGGTATTCGGCATAATTTTTTTCTCTTAGCTGTGCCAGTTTGGGGAAGATAGAAGAAGCGATAATCACGGGCAAGAAATCACATATTTCAGATAGTTTGACTGCAACCGCATAATATCCCAACTCAGTTTTATCTACAGAACCGAGCATAATCTGATCGATTTTGGAATAGATAAAAACCGCCAAACTCGATAGTACCAGCGGCCAACTTTCCTTGAGTAGTTCTTTTCCTCGATCCCAACTGACTCGCCACAGCTTAAAATCATTTCCTCTGCTTTGATAGACAATGGCGATCGCCAATCCAGCCAAAGCCACCTCTCCCAATCTCAACCAAGCAAAAGCAATCAGCGGTGCTTTGAGTTGAATCAATCCAATTCTCAGTGCTGCCACCAGTAAAGATACGGAATTCCTCGCAACAACCGTATACTTAGACTGAACTTGCGACTGAAACCAAAAATTTATGGTTTCAAAAGACTGAAAAACAGTTCCTGCGGCGATGATACCCACCAGCCAGCGAGTTAAATCATCATTTGGATTCTGTATCGAAATCACTGCCACTGTTAGCAGCAAAGTGACAATTCCGCCTACAAATTGTATGGCAAAAGCAGTTCCCAGAGTTTCTTCTTTGCAGTCTGGATTGCGAGCAATATCGCGGACTACCAGAGTACCTAATCCCATTGTCGCCACCGAGGAAAACAGGGAAACAAAGGCGATCGCATAATTGATCAAGCCAAATTGTGCAGGCCCCAGATATCGAGCTACCCATACTCCCACAAGCAGACCCAGAGCCATCTGCAAAATTTGATCTGTCAACAACCAAGCCAGATTGCCGAGTACCTGGCGGAGGCCGGGGGCGAGCTTTTGACTGACCGCATTTAGCTTATCTAACATCAGAAAGTTCTCAGTCCTTGTCAGAAATAAATATACTTTTCGAGCGTTTGGACATCAATCAAAAACCAAGCTCATTCGCGAAGTATATCATAGTTATATCAATTTACAACTTTTGCAAGTTAATCGGGATTCAATCTGGATGCCGATCGCGGTGGCAAATCCTGTCGGTAACTTTGGCGATTGCTGGATGGAGATTTGCTACTATCGATACTGAGTCTAACTGTTATTAACACGTAAGCAAGCCACACATCCCCAATATCACCTAGAGAACCTTCAGTTATGTTATTCAAAATAATAAAAACTAAGTAAATAATCGGTATTCCCGATTCAGATAGCGGGCGGCGGCTCAGTTCCCGGACGGCAAAAATTAGATTAGTCAACAGAGAAAGTAAAATTAGGCTCAGTCCCAGATAACCGAAAAACAGCAGTATTGATATAGCGCCATTATGAGCTGTTCGCGGTTGAAATCCAATCGTAGTGTATATAAAATAAGCTGGAGTTTTATCACCTATTAAATCTTGTTGAAAAAATCCCTCAAATCCATAGCCCAACCAAGGACGCTGATTAGCTGCCGCGATTAATTGTGGCCAAAATTCTGTGCGCCCCGTCAAAGTCAAGTCCTTGCCCAAACCTCCGACCACAATTTCCTCTAAGTTGTCTATTATATAAACGCTGGAAATTATACCGAAGACCATAAAGCCGACAATACAAGTAAATGCCCATTGAAACTTTAATTTACTCAAAAAACTTAAAGATGATACTATAAGTATGAGCATTAAACAATTGACTAAAGAACCGCCAGAGCTAGTAGACCTGACCAAATAAAATGAAAACAACATGAATATTATAGCTATCCAGCGTTCTTTCTGAGTTTTAGCGCCTTGGGAATAGTGCAAATACCAAAGTGCTGTACTCACCACCATGATACTGCCCAGAGAATTTTTGTGACTGGTAATTCCTGAAAATTCCCGCGTTACAGTCGGGAACCGCAAAAAACTAACTATACCGATCGAGGTATAGCCCCATCGTACTAAGCCCGATAGTTCGTGCCACTCATATCGCGCACCTATATAAAAACAAACAATAGTAAAACCTGTAAATGCCATCCCAGCTTTCAGCGTAATATCAGGAACTAGCGACCACAGTGTCGATGTTACTGGTAGCAAACAATACAGTGAGAACCCAGGATTTCTCAGCAATAATAATGATAATCCTTCAACAAATTGATATTTGAAAAAATTAATAAATCTACCGCATAAAATAAATATTATCCAGGGATAAAACACAAAAGGAAGCTTAGCGATCGTACTGCCATCAGCTTCAGTAAGGTTGATAAAATGCAGGTAATTAAAAGGAGGTATATTAACGTGAGGAGATATGAAGATGTATAAGACAGCAAACCACTTTTCAAAAGTAATACCTAAATTTCTTTTAGTGGCAATCTGAAATATGAACAGAGTGATAATCAATCCGCTGACACCCAATAGAATCAGCAAGAAATTATTGTATAAAATTAGATCCTTAATCAGTCTCGCCATAAAAATTTACCCTCTCTGAGAAAAATATCAATATAGCAGCGGGCTAATTCCACCAAAATAGCAATAAACGGAGGTAGTTGTCGCCTGTGAGCATTCTATGTAAGCTGCTGGGGATCTAAATTGTTGGTTGGGTAGAAGGCAGGGGTTGCGGAATACCGAGGGTTGTTTGAATTGGGCTTTATACATAAGTGCTTTCGGGGATGGTAACAAAGTTTGATAATTTTTTTTCCTCATATCTGCGATCGACATGGCATTTCAACGATCAGCGATTAAACTGGTGAATGATCCTAGTGAGACAATAGGTAGCCTGTGGTTAACGCTGATTTTCCCAAACAAATAACCGCGCCAGTCTTGAGTTTGACCTTATGGACGATCGCCTGCGTGGGTACTTCCGTCGGACTCCCGGTTAGTGCAATGGCGCAAGTGCGATTGCGTCCCGGCGCAGTCACAACACCATCTGGGGGCATTGGACGATCGGCTGAAAGCTACAAACTCGGCGGGGGCGATCGTATCCAACTAGAAATACTCGAAGTACCCGAACTCACCCGCGGCTACGAAGTCCTCTCAGACGGTTCTGTCAACCTCCCGCTGATTGGTCTGGTCTCCATCCGCGGCCGCACCTTAGTAGAAGCCACCAACATTATTCGCAACGCCTACCGCCGCGTCCTCAAAGACCCCGTAGTCACAGTCAGCCTCATAGCAGCCCGCCCCCTCAACGTCGGCGTCATCGGAGAAGTCACCAGGCCCGGAAACTTCATCATCTCCCTAACTCCTGGCCCGGGAGTCGCCCCTAGCGTGCAGTATCCCACTGTCACCCAAGCGATCAGACTAGCAGAGGGCGTCACGGGTGTCGCCGACATCCGCAACATCCGCGTCCGCCGTCCTCAACCCGACGGCCCCGATCGAATCCTCAACGTCAACCTGTGGAAATTTTTGCAAGAAGGAGACATCTCTCAAGACATCATTTTGCAAGACAGAGACACGATCGTGATTCCCACAGTCGCCAACTTTAACCAAGCCGAATCTCGCCAATTTGCGACTGCCAACTTTTCGTCGCCCCCAGAAAAACCTCGATCGATCTCCATCGTCGGCCAAGTCACCCGCCCGGGGCCTTACGTCGTCATCGGCGGCAACACCACAAGCGACCTCACTCGGGAAGGATTCCCTACCGTCATCCGGGCCATTCAGCTAGCCGGCGGAATTACCCCCGACGCCGACATCCGCCAAATCCAAGTACGTCGCATCACCAGAAGAGGCGAACAAATTATCCCAGTCAACCTGTGGCAGTTTTTGGAGTCTGGGGACGGCGCCCAAGATACCATCCTCCAGCAGGGAGACACGATCGTCGTTCCCAAAGCCGCGATCGTCAACCCCGCAGAAGCTGGCGTACTGGCTAACACTAACTTTGCTCCCACCGGCATCAATGTTTATGTAGTAGGAGAAGTCAGAACATCCCTCGATCCACTGAGGCTCCCAGCTAATGCCACGCTGAATCAGGCTTTAATTTCCAGAGGATTTTTTGGCTACGAGAATACCAGAGCTAGAAGGAATAGAATTGAGCTAGTCCGCCTCAATAACGACGGTACAGCTACTAAACGGACGATCGAAGTCGATTTAACTCAAGGAATTAACGAAGAAATCAATCCTCAACTTCGCAACAACGACATGATCGTCGTATCTCGCAGTGGTCTCGTCAACTTCATAGACCGAATGAATGCTGTAGTCGGGCCGATCGGGCCAGCTACCGGAGTGTTAAATTTTATAAACGTTTTCCGAGGTTTATTCAGATAACAAGGCTGCGGATCAGGTGGATAATTCATAGCAAAGGCTAGAATAAATTAAACAATAGGATTAGACAGTCGCGGTGCGGCAGCTTCACAAATATCAACATCAAAAATATCCACATCAAAAATATCCACATCAAAAATACCGAGGCTGAATATGGATAACAGACAAGATTACCAACCCTTCACACCCAAATCAAATGGCAAACTGCCGAACTTATCGGCTCAGAACTACAGAGATAACTTCGTCGAGGAGACAGAAGAAGAAAAGCTAGACTTATCCTGGCTGTTTGGCGTCCTGCGCCGCCGCATTCTGGTGATGGCAGCAGCCACCATTGCTTTGAGCGCTCTGGCAGGAACAGCTATATTTATCACTTCTAAAAAGATCACCCTCGATTATGAAGGCTCATTTTCCCTGTTAGTAGAACCAGCCACCGCTGAAGGTTTGCTGTCCAAACAATTAGACAACAGTGTCACCGCCGACTTAGCAAAAATTAATATAGAAGGAATTAGCTTAGTAGACTACGAAACTCAAATTAGGATTTTGCGCAGTCCCAAAATGATGCAGCCAGTGCTTCAGGAATTGCGAGCTTGGAATCCTAACCTGACCTACACCGAAATGATGTCGAAACTGACAATCAATCGCGTGAGTTATGCAAAAGATGGCAAACAGCAAGGTACAAAAATATTAGAAGTTCGTTACAAAGATTCAGATCCCAAGAAAATTTACGGTGTATTGGATAAAGTCTCTAAAGCTTATCTAGAATACAGCTTACAGCAGCGGCTGACGGGCATTAATCAAGGTATTAAATTTATAGATATGGAGATGCCAAAACTCCGAGAAAGAGTCGAAGTTTTGCAACTGCAAGTCCAAAGGCTTCGACAGCAGAGTAACTTGTTCGATCCCCAGCTAGAGGGAAAATCTCTGTCAGAACAAGTTCAAAGCATTCGAGGACAGCAAGTGGGACTTCAAGTACAGTTAAGAGGGATGCGTAGTCTTTACCAAAGCTATCAAAAATTAGTTAATGAAAATAATCCTGTTGGCGTGTTGATGACCCAAGGACAAGCTTACAGTGGACTCTTAAGTCAAATCCAGAAAGTAGACTCAGACCTCTCCCTAAAATCTGCTCAGTACAGAGAGGACAGTTTGCCGATTTTAGCATTGCGAAAAAGTCGCGAAGAACTTATTCTGACATCATCTCAACAAGCAAAAGAAGTGGTGATGGCCAATTTAAGCAGCCAAATCAAAGAAGTTGAGGCGCGCGATCGGGAAATGACTTTATTGCAAAAAGAACTCAACAAAAAAATTAGAGATTTTTCTGTTACCACGCGAGAATACGACAATTTAGTGCGGGAACAGCAAGTAGTTACGAAGAGTTTGTCGGACTTTTTGGCAAAACGAGAAGCCTTGCGGATCGATGCCGCTCAGCAGCAAATACCCTGGGTGCTGATCAATCCTCCTGAAATTCCGCTAGATAAATTCGGCAAGTATATAACATCAACTGTCAAACAAACCAAAAAACAGTTAGCGCTGGCAGTGATTTTAAGCGGTCTGCTGGGCATTGCAGTCGGCTTGCTAGTCGAGGTACTAAATACTGTTTTCCACACTCCAGAAGCACTGAGAATCGCCACGAGATTGCCGGTGATCGGGATAATTCCGTTTAGCAAAAAAGTCAAGCGCCGACCGCCAGTCCGATCGAGAAAACTCACATCAGCTCGGTCGAACTCGAAAGTAGAAGTTATGCAACTGGGCGAAGCTCAACCGACTGTTCCGATCCTCGGACCAAGTCTTTTTAGCGACTTGGACTATCAATTTTTAGAAGCATTTCGATCGCTCTACACGAACATTCACTTGCTGAGTGCAGGTAGGACAATTCGATCGCTCTTAGTGAGTTCGGCGGTAGCTGGAGACGGCAAATCGACAGTAGCTTTGCACTTGGCGGCCACAGCAGCAGCAGTCGGACAGCGAGTATTGTTAGTAGATGCAGATTTGCGCTGCCCACAACTGCACGCTAAGCTAGGACTGCCGAACGTGCGCGGCCTAGGCGATGCCATCTCCACAGATCTCAGTCTCAACGATGCAATCCAGCGATCGCCCAACCAAGACAATTTGTTCGTACTCACCGCGGGTCAAATTCCCCCCGATCCGATCAAGCTGCTTTCTTCCAAAAAAATGCAGTATTTGATGGAGCAATTTCAAGCATTTTTTGACTTAGTGATTTATGACACACCGCCGCTAGGAGGTTTGGCAGACGCGCATTTGATCGCGGCTCATACAGACGCTACGATTATGGTCGTACAAATTGGGAAAACAGACCGATCGCAAGTTCGCAGAGTTTTAGAAGAATTAAAAATTTCTGGAGCTTCCGTCTTGGGAATCGTGGCTAACGGTTGCAAAAACGACCGTCACAGCTATCGATCGCGCCCGGTGGGCTTAGAAACGCTCTACGACCAAAAACTACCAGTTTTAGGCACAAACAATCAAAAATAGACTAATTTTGATACAGGAGGCGGCGCGTCGCCGGAACTCGAGCGGAAATTGGGCAACTCAAGCTGCACTCTGATTTTTTAGACAATAGTACCATTTGAGAAAGAAAATGATAGACTAACGGACAGAGCCTCGTGTGTCAACCGAGATTACGCGGATCTTTATTTCGAGATAGTTATTCAAAAAATGATTGGGAAATGAGCAAAAGTGGGTAAACTACATCTAGCAGAGCGTAATCTCAATCAGGCAAAGACACCTTTGAAGGTGAACGTTAATGCAAACGTTAATGTGAACGTTTCAACCCAGAAACTTGGTAGGGATTATTCTATGAGTACAGTTATGGTTGTTGATGATAGCGTCACTCTACGGGAGATGATCGCCGACTTGCTCAAAGGTAGAGGACTCAACGTCACGGTGGCTAGTGATGGCGTAGAAGCTCTAGAGCAAATCAAGGCCAACCGCCCGGATTTAGTCGTTCTGGATATTGTGATGCCCCGGATGAACGGCTACGAGGTTTGTCGCCGACTCAAGAGCGACCCCAAAACTCAGAATTTGCCGGTGGTAATGTGTTCGAGCAAAAGCGAAGAGTTCGATCGCTACTGGGGAATGAAACAAGGAGCCGACGCTTACATCGCCAAGCCATTTCACCCTCAAGAATTGGTCGGCACTATTAAGCAACTGTTGCGGGGTTGAGGTAGAGGAATAGGGACAGAAAAAAATTGTCTTGGGTACTTCCAATTTCTGCTCCCGCAACCTCTCAAACTACTCGATTGACAATAGTCCAAACATCCCCGTCCGATCGCACGTAGGGAACAGAAATACTCTTAAAACCAGTAATAAAAGGCTTGTAATAAACCTGCCAATAGCTGGGGCTAATTTGATCGGCAATGGCTTTGAGTCCCTTCACTTCCGCCGCCAGTTCCCCCGCCAGTTCGTTAATCCGTTCCGCGTGTCCGCGAGCGAGCGTTCTTCCTTCTTCAACTTGCTCCTCCATCGGACTGATTCTTTGCAACTTGATCGACTGCTGCTGTTTTTGATTGAGTTGAGCCGACAGAGCGGCGATCGCATCATCTATCCCTTTGACTTCTGCCGACACTTCTGCCGTTTCCCTCGCGTGACGGCGGTAAGCATCGGCGATCGCCTGGGGCGAATCGCCTACGGGAGTAGCAGCACCAATGCTAAGCTGCTGGCGTTCCCGGCGCAAAGCCTCAATCTCAGAGCAAATTGCCTCTATGTATGTCTCAAGTTTGTCCACTTAATTACCGCGTGGTTTTTGGATATCTTAGCATATTACCACCAATCAGGTAATCGACATTGAGATGGCATATTTTGGGAGTTGCTCCGACTGCGCCCCAGTAGAAAAAAATTAATTCTTTTAAAAATACAAACTTTTATGTTTTCGAGTTAAGTAATTCCCATAAATATCGAGTTTGATCGATCAAATTGTCTCCACTAAAATCACTATTATAGGTTAGTAGTGAGGACTTTAGTCCTTCGTGTTATGAGGACTAAAGTCTTCGCTAAGCTGTCGCACATTTAAATTGTATATTCAGAGCGGGCGGGACGCCCACCCCGCAAGAGTTTGATTGTTTTTTAACATACAATTTAAATGCAGAACAGCTTATAAACACAATTACTAATTACCAATTAAGTTATTTTAATTTGTTAGCGCTTGCTTGGTCAAACTGACGATCGCCTCCACCAAGACATTGGGAAGGATAGGTTTAGCCAAATGCCGATCAAACTCCGCCTTCAAAGCCCGATCGACTGCTACTTGTTCGCGGCCGCTGTTCAGTACACATACGAGACGATCGCACTGCACCCAGAAAACGATCGTTCCGAGTGCAATATTAAAACAAGATAATTAGGCAATAACAGCGGCTTTCATCGCCAAAATGCGATCGATCGCATCCTCAACAACTTTATCAGGAGTAGAAGCACCCGAAGTCACGCCCACGACAATATTACCATCAGGGAGCCAATTTTCAGCTACGACCAAATCTGCCCCTAAAGGCTTATGTTCGATCCGATTTCCCGGTAAAATGCGCTCCGCACAATCAATGTGATAAGAAGGAACAGTTTTGTTGATCGCAATTTCCTGCAAATGCGTAGTATTAGAAGAATTAAAACCGCCAATCACCAGCATCAAATCCAACTTTTCCTCAACCAAACTCAACATAGCGTCTTGTCGTTCCTGAGTCGCATCGCAGATCGTATTAAAACTGAGAAAATGTGCATTCAAATTCTCCGGCCCAAACTTCCGCATCATCGTCTTTTCAAATAATTTGCCAATATTTTCAGTCTCAGTTTTGAGCATAGTAGTTTGGTTAGCAATTCCTACACTTTCCAAATCCACATCTGGGTCAAAACCAACAGAATAAGCCTTGCTAAACTTAGCAAGAAACTCATGACGATCGCCGCCATGCAAGATATAATTGCTAACATATTCAGCTTCCCGCAAATTCAGCACAATCAAGTATTTATCAGCAAAAGAACTCGTCGCCACAGTTTCTTCGTGCTTGTACTGACCATGAATAATCGAAGTATAATCCCTCTTTTTGTGCTTCTCAACAGTATTCCAAACCTTAGAAACCCAAGGACAAGTAGTATCAACAATCTTGCAGCCCTTATCATTAAGCAACTGCATTTCTTGCACGCTCGCCCCAAAAGCTGGTAAAATGACCACATCGCCACTATCGACAACCGAAAAATCTTTCAGTCCCTTTTCTACAGCAATAAAACCAACTTCCATATCCCGCAAATGCTGATTTACAGATGGATTATGAATAATCTCATTAGTAATCCAAATCCGTTCGGAGGGGAAATGCTGGCGAGTCTCGTAAGCAATAGCCACAGCGCGTTCCACCCCCCAGCAAAAGCCAAAAGCCTGAGCCAGCCGGATCGTAACTGCGCCACGTTCCAGTCGGTAATTATTATCCCGAATTTGCTGGATCAGACTGCTTTGATAAGCCGTCTCCATTACATTCGCAACCTCAGCTTCGTGTCCAAAACCCTTGCGGTGGTAGTTTTGGGACTGTTGGAGCGATCGTTTAAAAGCTTTAGTATCCATGCGGTATCGAGTTGAAATCTAGGTTAATTACCTTTGATTTTAGAAGGTCTGGGGTGCGATCGGGAGTATTGGCACAGTAGAGAGGTTGAGATATGCTATTTGTACGATCGACATATTGAGAAGGAAGAGGGAATGATATCAATTCCGGCTGCGCCGGAATAATATAGAGGAGACTGCACGTGCCGTGTCC
>ENA-OFCI01000185-OFCI01000185.1-metagenomes-genome-assembly--contig:-NODE-185-length-41485-cov-3.945402_pt1 | contig 41485 bp, 34 predicted proteins | sample MGYA00153391_OFCI01 | MGnify analysis MGYA00153391
CTGCTCCCGTCAGTGAACGCATGGCTGAGTCAGCTGTTCCGGTTCCCGCATTGAATATTGCAGAGCCTGAGCCTGCTCAACCGTCAGGGTCGGCATCCGCACCACTCCTTCTTCCGCAAAACAAATCCGACGCTGCGTCTGCGGAGCCCACCAACGCAGCGCCAATCTTGGTGTTTCCGGAACGAATCAGGCTGGCCTATCGCCTCTCGTCGAGCGTGGCGGATGGCATTGCAAACTTTTCATGGCAACGCACGGGCTCGCATTACGAGCTGAACAGTACGATTCAGGCAACCGGCATTTTTGTAGGTTTATTTGTTGGCACGTTTCGTCAAACCAGCCGGGGAGAAATGACGCCCGATGGCATCCGCCCCCAATTCTTCAGTATGCAGCGCGGAGACGCGCCGGTAGATACCGCTGAATTTAACCACAGCAAGCGTGAATTAAAAATCATCAAGCATGGCGAAACACATCTCTTTGCGTTGCCGCCACGGATGCAGGATACCCAAAGTTTTTTATTCCAGTTAGCACAGGATGCCGATAAATTAAAAACCGCCGATGACCGGCTCAAGGTTGCACTCACCAACGCACGTAAACTCTATGATTATCAATTTCGTCTCATCGGCCAGGAAACACTGCAAACCCGCATGGGTGAGTTGCTGACGCTGCATATGAAAAGCGATGCCGCTGACCCTGAAGATGTTTATGAGGTTTGGCTCTCGCCCAAACATTATTACCTGCCGGTTAAAGTGAAATTTTATATGGGTCGCTTTTTAATGGAACAAACCGTTACCTCGATCAGCGCCAGCGATCCCTAATCGCAAAAAGCAGCGCTTCCTGGCGATATTCAGGGCGGTAATAGGCGATAATTGCGCATGCAATTACATTCCCCACTCACTCCCCCTCTCTTCAACGCTTTGGTGACCGCGCTCACGGCCATTTTGCCGTTGACCTCGCCAGCCGATGTGAGTCTAAAATTCTTTTTTCGTGACCATCCCAAATTAGGCTTACGCGACCGCGGCTTCATCGCAGAAACTATTTATGCGGTGCTGAGACACCGCCGCTTGATCGAGCATTTGGTGCCCGAAGGCACACCACGGCTGATGGCCCTGGTGGCGCTTACGCGTGTGCAAGGCTTAAGTCGACGCGAGCTGGATCCGGTGTTACGTGGCGGCGAAGATAAATGGTTAAACGACATAAAGGCCGCTAAACCTGCGAATTTGTCGGTAGGCATTGAGGCCGAATTACCTGACTGGGTTGTAGCTAAATTGCAGCCCTTTATGACAGACGCAGATATTATCGAATTGGGCCGTAGCATGATGAATGCAGCGCCCCTGGATTTACGGGTTAATGCCCTGAAAGCCAAGCGGGACGCGGTTCTTAAGCGTTTTCAGCAGGAAGGGATCGCCTGTGCGGCCACTCCGTTTTCACCGCTGGGGATTCGGCTAGAGAGTAAAATTTCGCTGACCAAACACGCGGCTTTTATTGAAGGCTTTATTGAAGTCCAGGATGAAGGCAGCCAATTGCTGGGCATATTGATGGAGCCTAAACGCGGCGAAATGGTCGTTGATTTTTGCGCCGGCGCCGGCGGCAAATCGCTCATGATTGGCGCGGCGATGGCCTCCACCGGGCGAGTATATGCGTTCGATGTTTCCGAAAAACGCTTGACCAATTTAGGCCCACGATTAAAACGTAGCGGACTTTCGAATATCACGCCGCAACGCATTCTGAATGAGAACGATACCCGCATCAAGCGACTCGCCGGCAAAGTTGATCGGGTGCTGGTAGATGCGCCCTGCACCGGGCTGGGGACGCTGCGCCGGAATCCTGACTTGAAATATCGGCAAACTGAAGCGGGCTTGGCAGAATTAAATATCAAACAAGCGGCGATTCTCGCTTCAGCTGCGCGCTTGGTGAAACGCGGCGGGCGTCTGGTCTACGCAACCTGCAGTTTGATGCGCGAAGAAAATGAAATGATTGTGGATGCGTTTTTAGCGGCCCATCCGGAATTTGTCACGGTAATCGTGGATGATATTTTTGTGCGCCAAAAAATTTCACTGTCCGGGATGCAGCCCTATCTGCGCCTGACGCCGCGCGAACATCATACCGATGGTTTTTTTGCCGCCGTAATGGAACGCAAGCCTGACGAAAAAATTATCGCAACCGCCGCCAAATCAAAAGCCGAAACAACGGCTGAAATAGCAAGCTAAGCCGGAGAATACGCACCGTAGCCGGGGCGTCCATGAAATGAAGCAATGACCCTGCAAATTCTTGATTTTAATCTGGAGGCCGCATCCACAGCGATGATGTCAAGCCAGGGCGCTACGCAAATAGCGGCGCTCGCGGTGGCATTTTTTCTGGCCTGGTTGCTGGCGCGCACCGTAAGACCAAGACTGCCGGAAAAACTGGCCCCGGGCTTCGCCAGGATTGGCGCGGGCAGCGCCAATCGACTGATGTTGCCCTTGCTGTTTCTGGTGTTGGCGTGGCTTGCCCGCTTTATCCTAGCGCAGTTTCAAGCCGTGCCTATTTTGCATATCGCCATGCCGCTCATTTTGGCGTTTGTCGTTATTCGACTGGCTTTGTATTTGCTCCGACATTTGATCCCGCCCAGCGAACTCCTGAAATCATCCGAACGCTTTATTGCTTTTACGGTGTGGATTTTACTGGCGCTTTATTTGACTGGCGTGCTGCCCGAATTAATCAACGCGTTAGACGATACCAAAATCCCCTTGAACAACCAGCAGGTATCGCTGCGTCAAATCGTTGAAGCTCTGGTGTTGGCCGTGATCACGGTTTTTGTGTCGCTGTCGTTATCAAGCCTGTTTGAGAAGCGGGTCATGGGTGCGACCTCAATTGATATCAGCCTGCGCGTGGTGATCAGTAAATTTCTGCGGGTCTTTGCCTTGATCGTTGCGTTTCTGATTGCGCTGACCGTATTGGGCATACCGCTGACGCTGCTGTCCGTTTTCGGCGGCGCGCTGGGTGTAGGACTGGGCTTTGGTTTACAGAAAATCGCCAGCAATTATGTGAGCGGTTTCATTATTTTGCTGGATCGCTCGATACGCATGGGCGATCTGCTCACCGTCGAAAATCGGCATGGCACGGTCAAAGGCATTCATTCACGCTATACCGTGTTGAAGAGCCTGGACGGCACAGAAGCGATTATTCCCAATGACACTCTGATTACCACCATCGTGGTTAACCACACTCATTCTGACCGGCTGGCGCTGGTGAAAACCAGCGTGACGGTCAGCTACGACAGCGATATCGAACGCGCTCGCATTATTTTACTGGCGGCGGCTGCATCCCAAGCGCGCGTGGAAAAAATTCCTGAGCCCAGCGCACTCATCAGGCATCTGGGGGATAACGGCGTTGAACTTGAGTTAAGCGTCTGGATTCGCGATCCCGATCAGGGCGAAGGCGGGCTGCGCTCCGATATGCTGGGTTATATCCTTGAGCAATTCCGCAGTGCGGGCATCAAAATGCCAACTGTACGATCGTTACGCTACCACGTTGACCCTGTTATTGACTCTATTACAATTGAAAAGAATCCATAGATTCAAAAGCTTGAATACCGAAGCGTCAGCCGGTAATTCACGGTAAAATACCTTCCTTATTTGGAGGAGCTTGCTTTGGACTTAAATTTCTTGAATGGCTTGATGGATTTGCCGTGGTGGGGATACATTGTTGTCCTGCTGGCTTTGACGCATATTACGATTGCGGCTGTGACCATATTCTTGCATCGCGCGCAAGCGCACCGCGGATTGGATTTACATCCCATCGTGTCTCACTTTTTCCGTTTTTGGCTGTGGCTCACGACTGGCATGGTCACTAAAGAATGGGTCGCGATTCACCGCAAGCATCACGCCAAATGCGAGACCGTGGAAGACCCGCATTCGCCAGTTCACTTTGGCATCAAAAAAGTTTTGACTGAAGGTGCTGAGCTTTATCGCATTGAATCAAAGAATCAGGAAACCCTTGATAAATACAGCCATGGTGTGCCCGATGACTGGATGGAACGCAACGTATATTCGCGTTTTTCCTGGCAAGGCGCCGGGCTGATGCTGGTCACCAACCTGATTCTTTTTGGGCCGCTTGGCGCATCTATCTGGGCGGCGCAAATGGCCTGGATTCCAGTGCATGCCGCCGGCATCATCAATGGTATCGGTCACTACTGGGGTTATCGACATTACACCGTCAACGACACCAGCAAAAACATTACCCCGATTGCATTCTGGATCGGGGGTGAAGAGCTACATAACAATCACCACGCCTTTCCGACTTCAGCACGCTTCTCCATGCGCTGGTATGAATTTGATTTGGGCTGGCTCTACATTCGAGCATTGGAAACCGTAGGCCTGGCGAAAGTCAAAAAAGTGGCACCCAAGCCAAAATTTGATTTGAATAAAGTTGCCTGTGATTTAGAAACCGTGCAGGCCGTGATTGCACATCGCTTTGAAATTACGACCGGTTATGCCAGAACCTTAAAGTCCACGTGCCGCGCTGAAATTCAGCGCTTGCGCAGCGAAGGTACCGCCTTTAGCGGCATGGGCTCAAGCCATGCATGGTCACGCTTTAAAGAGTGGCTGTACGCTGATCGTACGGCGCTTGCACAAGATCATCAGCAAGTTCTGGATGCGGCGCTCAAGGGCAGTACCGTACTGGAAACTGTCTACGCTTTTAAGAAAGAGCTGATGGAAACATGGGGACGCTCTGCGGTTTCCAAAGAGGAGCTGGTCGCCAATCTGGAAGACTGGTGCAAGCGTGCCGAAGCTTCCGGGATCCAGGCGCTACATGACTTCTCTCGACGCCTGCGTGCCTACGCCTGACATCCAGAGGCTTGGCACCAAGCTCGGGTAGACACGTACGTTACTGCATAAAAAACCCGCCAATCGGCGGGTTTTTCTTGGGCTGCTTTATTTACAGAAAAACAGCGTGACTGCAAAGCAACAATATGAAGATTGAAATTATTTCAATTTTGTTTCTTTGTACATCACATGCTTACGCGCTTTGGGATCAAATTTCATGATCTCCATTTTCTCGGGCATGGTGCGTTTGTTTTTGCTGGTGGTATAGAAATGACCGGTACCGGCAGTTGATTCGAGTTTAATTTTATCGCGCATGATAGTTCCTTATGTTCAGTGCAAGGCGGCTTAAACAGCCATGCCCTGAGCACGTAAATCGGCGAGCACTACATCAATGCCCTTTTTGTCGATGGTACGAAGACCGGCATTGGTCAAACGTAAACGTATCCAGCGATTTTCTGATTCGACCCAGAAGCGACGGTATTGCAGATTCGGCAAAAAGCGCCGCTTGGTTTTGTTATTGGCGTGGGAAACATTATTGCCCACCATCGGGGCTTTGCCCGTTACTTGACAAACGCGTGCCATGGCACACCTCACTAGACTAAAAATACAGTTGAAAACGCGGACCGTAGCGACCGAATCCATTGATTTTGATACCTTCACCCGATGAAATTCCGGCGAAGCCCAAAATTATAACCAAAACCAAGCACTTAGCGCAAGGTTAATGTTTGCAATGGTATGTTTGCCAGAAATGCATGGGGCTCGCATTGCGAACTCTTCGCGCCATCCGGCTAGATCACGACATCAATATTCCCTGCTCCGCGAACGACAGTGACGCGCCGGGCGCAACGATAAAATGATCCAACACCTTCACATCTACCAATGCCAATGCTTCGGCCAAGGTCTTAGTCAGCGCGCGATCCGCTTGGCTCGGATGCGGCTCGCCAGATGGGTGATTATGGGCAAAAATGACTGAGGCCGCATTATGAGCGAGCGCTCGCTTGACGATTTCACGTGGATAGACGCTGGTTTGCGTTAATGTGCCCTGAAATATTTCCTCTACAACGATGACGCGATTTTGACTGGTTAAAAATACCGCCACGAATACCTCATGCGGTAGTCGCGATAAAGCAAGCTTCAAATAATCGCGCACAGCCTTGGGCGACGATAGCGCATCAGCTAATTTCATATCCTCGCCTAGCGCACGTTTCGCCATTTCGAGCACAGCCTGAAGCTGCACGTATTTGGCTTCCCCCATGCCTTTTATAGCGCACAAGTCAGCCTTACTCGCTGAAAAAAGACTGTTGAGATTGCCAAAAACGGTGACCAATTCGCGTGCTAAATCTACTGCGCTCTTGCCTTTCATGCCGACACGCAAAAAAATAGCCAGTAATTCAGCGTCAGACAAGGCGCTTGCACCTTGCTTTAACAGGCGTTCACGAGGGCGTTCATGTTCGGGCCAGTTGGCAATAGACATTTCAGGGCCTGGGATTAAAAATTTAAACGCCGCTGATGAAATGCGGCGGAGTGGTTATGGTTTAGTTAGAAGTCAGTTAAAATCCAGATTATGCCTAATCCTTCGCGTTTAAAATTAACCTCAGCCCCGGCTTCGGAATCATCATTCGTAATGTCTGGCGTGCGCCGTATTGTGCTGGGCATTACCGGCGGCATTGCTGCCTATAAAGCTGCTGAGCTGACACGCATTCTAAAAAAAGCAGGCATTGAAGTTCAGGTGGTCATGACTCAAACAGCTATTGAGTTTATCACCCCAGTTACGCTGCAAGCGTTATCGGGACAAAAGGTCTACACCGATTTGTGGGATAGCGATATCGCAAACAACATGGCACACATCGAACTATCGCGCGGCGCGGATCTTATTTTAGTGGCCCCTGCCACCGCTGATTTCATGGCCAAACTGGCTCATGGCCTTTGCAATGATTTGCTATCTACTCTGTGCATTGCCCGCCATGCTGCGGCCTGTACGCTGATGCTGGCTCCGTCCATGAACCGCGAAATGTGGGAAAACCCGGCAACCCAACGCAATGTGGCGCAGCTAGCTGCAGACGGTGTGATTATTCTGGGCCCAGATTCGGGTGATCAAGCATGCGGTGAAACAGGCTTGGGACGGATGCTGGAGCCTGCAACACTGTTACAGACAGTCGAGGATTTTTATGGCCGAAAATCTACCTCTAAATTACTTGAAGGCAAGAAAGTATTGGTGACGGCCGGGCCGACCGTTGAGCCGATAGATCCGGTGCGCGCTATTACCAACTTAAGCTCCGGCAAAATGGGCTATGCCATAGCAGTGGCATTACATTCGATGGGGGCACGCGTCACGTTGGTCAGCGGGCCAACCCAATTAGCTGATCCCGCGGGCGTCAATATCATACGAATCAAGACAGCTTCGCAGATGTTAGCCGCTGTTAATGCCAATTTAGACGACGTTGATCTTTTTTTCGCAGTCGCTGCCGTGGCGGATTACACGCCCTTATCACCCCAAGGCCAAAAAATTAAAAAATCGAACGGCGATTTGGCCATTTCTCTAATTCCAACCGTTGATATTCTGGCCGCTGTTGCGGCCCATCCAAAGCCGCCATTTTGTGTGGGCTTTTCTGCAGAAAGTGAAAACGTCGTTGATTATGCTTGCAAAAAGCGCGAACTTAAACGAATTCCCATGATTGTAGCCAATTTGGCGACCTCAGCTATTGGCTCAGATGACAATGAAGTAACGATTATCGATGATCAGGGGCAGCACCTGATTCCAAAAAACAGTAAGTCCAAAATAGCCGAAGATATTGTTGCCCATGCTGCCAAGCTGTATTTGGCTCAACCTATGAATACAGCCCTCAATTGCGCCCCTCCGCTGCTAAATGCCCAAAAATGAAAATCAAAACGAACAATAACCATGCATAAGCTCGACGTTCGCATACTCGACTCACGCCTGCTTGACCAACTTCCGCAATACGCTACACCCGGGTCTGCAGGGCTGGATTTGCGTGCCTGCATCAACGCACCGATGACCTTAAAGCCGGGCGAAACAAACCTGGTAGCGTCAGGCATGGCTATTCATATCGCGGATTCGGGCTATGCCGCGCTGGTGCTGCCGCGCTCAGGCCTCGGCCATAAACACGGCATTGTGCTCGGGAACCTTGTAGGCCTCATTGACTCTGATTATCAAGGCCAAATTTTCGTATCGGTGTGGAACCGGGGGCAAACTGAATTTACGATGCAGCCCATGGAGCGCATAGCGCAGCTCATCATCGTGCCGATTGCCCAAGTTGATTTTAATATTGTCGAAACGTTCACAACTTCTAAGCGAGGCGAAGGCGGATTTGGCAGCACGGGAAAGAAATAGCGGTTGGACACAAGGTGTGCTCGAAATAACAGCGTATCTTTTCCTTACCGCTTACTTCACTCTTCTTTATCCTCATAGCGGACGACAAAAATGCAATCTGAGTGCCATTTAAAAACGCGACCTGATTCTGCATCCCATCAAGAATCCGATTCATTGAAAAATTTTATCTCCTGAGAACGCCATGAATTCATCGCTGCGATTTATATCCTTCCTCATAACGCTGTCCTTCTTATTGACGCTGTCCTGCTCTATTAATTTAACGTTCGCGGCGGCGCCAGAAGCGCCTAAAAAAACGATTGCAAAAACTCACTTGATCGCCCTGACCGCGGGTGGCCAATCTATTAAAGCGGAAGTAGCCGCTGATGATGCGACGCGCCAGCAGGGTTTGATGTTTCGCACGAAAATGAGCAAAAATGACGGCATGCTGTTTGTCTATTCCGAACTGGGCTACCATGCAATGTGGATGCGCAACACCTTAATTCCGCTGAGTGTTGCCTATATGGACGAGGCAGGTAAAATTCTTAGCATCCATGAAATGCTGCCACAAACCGAAAATCCACATCAGGCCGCAGGCCCGGCCCGCTATGCGCTGGAAATGAATGCCGGCTGGTTTACAAACCATAAAGTTAACGTTGGTGATGCGATAAAAGGCGTAGAGCGCGCTCCAAAGTCGAAGTAATCCGCACGTTAATAATAATGATCAATCAGCCTCCGCTTCTATAAAGCACCTTCAGCTGACCCTCGGCATCGATGATTGCACCGCCGATTATTTTGGCAGGGTATAAAGCGGCAACAGCATGACAGTAGTTTTCAATTTGCTCGCGATATAGCTTTGCGTCACTGCCGCCGCCAGTTTTGTAATCGAGTACCCACACCTCATTTTCAAACTCGACCAGGCGATCAACGCGCTGAATCTGAATTTGATGATCGAGGGTTGTAATCATTTCCAGTTCATTGAATGCCACAACATATTGCGCAGGATCAAAAAATCTTTGCAGCGCTTCAGCGCCTAATATTTTTTTAGCGGTCGCGGCAGCCTCGGGCGACACATGGGCAATGGCAACTTTGCGATTGCCCGAGTTGGACACGTGTGCTTCCAACAATGCATGAATCTCAATGCCAAGCTCACGCTTCGGGTCATCCACCAACCGCGGTACATTGCGTTTTCCGATTGAGATTATCGGGTTGTACGGATTATTAGAAGCCGCTGCCAGATCAGAAAACATTTCGGGCGGGTTGGTCGCAGCCGCAGTGTTGCTTTCCGCACTACTGCCGATAACATTGCCCGGAAAAACTGGCTGGTTCGCGGCAGGAGTATTGCACGCGCGATCCAGCCAAGAAACGGCTTCTGGCAGCTTGCTTCTGGCCGACCCGCTCATGATGAAATATTGTTTCGCTCGTGTGATCGCCACGTAAAGTAAATTAAGCTGCTCGCGTGCCTGATAGTTTGCCTCTTCCAGCAATATCGCATCACGGCGTTTGCCCTGAAGTGCTTTAGTAGCCCAGAATGAAAAATGCCGAGGCGCTGCATCCTGCGGCTGCCAATCACTCAGCACGGTATGTGCATCGGAGCGTGCCGACACATCATCAGCATCTATCAGAAAAACAATCGGCGCTTCCAGCCCCTTTGACGCGTGAATAGTCATTAAACGAACCGCATTAATCCCCCCATCTACCTCAGCATGATCGCTTTCTTCGAGCACTGAGCCTTCATCAGGCGCATCCTGATCAGGCAAAGCGCGATAGCGCTTTAACTCATTCAAAAAACGGCTCAAGCTGGGATAGCGACCACTGTCAACCGCCAGCGCCAATGCCATAAACGCATTCAGATTTGCCAGCACCCTTGCGCGCATCATCGCGGGCACGGCGGCAGCGTAAGCGTTTAATACATCGGCTTCGTCATAAATCCTGTCCAGTAAATCGTGTACGGGCAGATGATCCATCGCCACTATCCACGCACGCAATTGCGCCGTTGCCACTTGAAGTACGGCATCACTTGCAGGCTGATCTCCCCAATGCTGGACACGTTGCCACCAGGAACCTTCCGCTACCCCAAACCGGATGGTCATCAAAGCCACATCGCTCGCGCCAAACAGGGGTGACTTCAATACCTGCGCTAAAGCCAAGTCATCATCGGGAGCGGACAAGAATGTTAACAACGCAACCATATCGCCGACTTCTAGTGTGGCCATTAGGCCGCCTGGTTTTGCGCCCACAAACGGGATTCGCGCCGCACGTAGAGCGTGTTCAAACGCAGCCAGCGGAGCGCGGCGGCGAAATAAAACCATGATGTCCCGGTATTGGGCAGGCCGCAATGCTGCAGCGCCATGATCCGACCGCTCGATCATGACCCGACCGACCGTATTCCTGATGGCTTCAGCCAGCGCTACAGCTTCTAACGAAAAGCGATCTTCAGCCTCATCCGCGCGCGCAATGGCAAGGGGATTACGCAAGTGATCCGGCGCATTTATTCCTCCCTCTATTCCGTGTGCATCGTTTTCAGTAACGGCGCTAAATTTTGGCAACGCTATAGCTGCACCAGTTGATCCGGTACCGTCCGACTCGTGCGGCTGAAAGCCCGCAAACGTAGGCTCGTTACTAAATATTGCATTAACCAAAGACACGACTGCAGGTGCATTGCGCCGGGTGAGGTTTAGCGCACAAACATGAGCACCAAAATGCTCAACAAAATATTGTTTGGCGATTTCAAACAAGCGTGCATCGGTGCGGCGAAACCGATAAATCGCCTGCTTCGGATCGCCCACCATAAATACCGTCGGCTTTCTATCCGCCGCCACACTGGCGTCCAGCCATGCGGTCAGCGACTGCCACTGAATCGGATTGGTGTCCTGAAATTCATCGAGCAAAATATGACGATAGCGGGCATCAAGCCGATATTGGGTGGTGTCCGCATGCTCACTATTGCTGAGTAATGAAAATGCGCGCCATTCCAGATCAGCAAAATCAACCATACGCTGCTCTGCTTTCAGTGTTTCATAGGCAGCCAGCAGCGCGGTTCCCGCCATCAGAACATCGCGGTTATAGATAAAAATTTGTTGGTCGACAATGGCCGCAGCAACTCCCTTGAGAGATTCGCCAATGATCTGAAAGTGTTCCTGTGCCCCGGCTTTTGTTGCCCAGCGCGACTGGTTTACGCGGGGGTCATCTTTCAGCGTCAAAAATTCTTTTCGCATGGCCGCAAATTTTTCTGCTGGTATCACACTCATCCATGCCGCTTCCAGCGACGGCAGCCATTTCAATGCAGCCTCAGTCATTTTCGGGGTTGATTCAATGCCGTAAATGACCGCGCGAATCGATGTTTCTATTGATGCATTCCGCGACCATTCCAAAATGGGATCACAGTCCAAATCAACATCCCATTCCCGCCGCCAATGATGAAGTGCCGCAGCGATCAATGCATCATCAGCATCGCCTTCCACCACAATCTTTAATGTGCTCCTTGCATAGGCTCGCCATTCAGCGCGGCGTTTGATGAAATTCCCCAAGGCCACGCGAGTACTGGACAATCCCCATTGCGCAAATAATCGCGATAGCGCTTGCGCTTCCGCTGAATCAGGATAACGATTTAATGATTCCCCCCATGTCAGCCACGCCTCCTTCAACAAGGAAGATTCACTGTCGGCAATCGTGGTGTCGCTCATGCCCAGACCAAGCGGCGCAGCCGAGAGCAGCTGCTGGAACCAACCGTGGAAAGTAGAAATCGCGATGCCGGGCGTGGCAAATGCGACCTTGTTGAACAGCTGCCGCACCTGTGGCATCGCGAGCTTTATTTCTGCATCAGTCATCGCACGTTGCAACAAAAAATCGCGTATTTCTGCATCACTGGCTGTCGCCAGCAATTCCAGCCATTGCATGAGCCGCTCCTGCATTTCTTGGGCAGCTTTGCGGGTAAAGGTGATGGCAAGAATAGTGGATGGCTCTGCACCCGCCAGCAATAGACGCAACATGCGTGAAACCAGCAGCCAGGTTTTACCAGAGCCTGCGCAAGCCTCAACCACCACACTTAGTTTGGGATCAAGCGCAAGCGCTGTCGTTGCTTGACGGCTGCTACTCATTAATCTCACCTGGTGGCTTGTTATCTATCCAATAATCACGTCGGCACAATCCACGCGCTTCACAATATTGGCAGACAGATTCAATGCCTTGTGCAGGCAACGCTGCACCCGCATATAACGCTTCAAACAGGGTCTGCAATCGATGTACATGCTGCTGCCCTGCCGATTCCGCATCAGGATAGATTGCTGGCTTTATGTTTTCACGTTCAATACTCAGGTAGCTCGCTTCGGTAATGATTCGTTCAGGGTTTTTTGCTTCTGCCAGCGCAACATAGACCGGCAATTGCACATCTTCCCCCGGCTCTTTCAATTTCTTCTGAAGCAAACTGAAGGCGCGCGCCTTGTAATCAATAACGGCAGATTCCGTTGCATCATGCTTGTCGTCAATGCGGTCAATGCGTCCTTCAAGTCGCACGGATTCACCACTTTCGAGATCTAGTTGAAAGCCTGCCTTTACTTCGCCGTCGCGCCAGTGCCAGCCTTTCGCTTCACGATCAAATTGCCAGCTCAGGTAAGAGTCCATGGCAGATTCCCATTGCAGGCGCCAGGCGCGAGCAGTGAAGTTTTGCATCAGCGCGTTGGCAAATACCGCATAGGTTTCTGCAACCAGTGCTGCCCGCAATTCAGCTTGCGGAACTCCCGTGATCACAGGATAGCGATGATGAAAACGGTTCAGAATATCGTGAACGAATTCTCCGAAATCGCGTTTCTCCATTTCTTCTTGCACATCATCAGGTTCGCGAAGTTTCAACACCCCGCGCGAAAAATATTGATAGGGACAATCGATCAGACTTTGATAGCCGCTTGCCGTTATGCTTGCAGGAACCCTTCCAAACTCAAGCACTGGCGCGGGCCTTGACGATATGAATTTAATTTTTTGATCATTCGTGGGGGCCGCTGCAAACTGCAAAGCTGGTTTTCCGGTCTGCAAACTCAGGCCATGGCGTTTGGCTTCAAGCATTAACGCTGCAACCCAAGGTGATGGATTTTGCGGCTCGCTGGCGGTTTGCCGTTGCCAGCTGATCCAGCAGGCGTCGCTACGATTAAGTAAACCAACCAAGTCATGGGTGATGTGCTGCATGTCGTCTTGAACCGTCCTCAATCCTAAAGTACGCCGCACTGACTGGTTGAAGATGCCCGTCGTTACTGGCTTTCCGGGCAGATTAGCGTCTGCAGCGCCAATCAATAACACCGCGTCGAAATGCCGATACTGAGTCGCATCAAGAGAGGTCATCACAATCGGACTCTCAATAGAGACATCACGAAAACGCGCTTCTTCAATCAATGTGCGCAGCCAGTCGAGCCATTCGCTTGACGATAATTTTATTTGGCTCGTCACGATTTCATTGCGCGCAGTATGCAAATGTCCCAGGAGCCCTGCACCCGCCACATCCTGCATAAGTCCCTGCTCAATACCGAGCGCACGAAGGCTTTCCTGCAGGGCGTCCATCCATTCGGCAGCGCTGCGCCGGGCCTGGGTAAAGTTGCGGTCAGCGGCGATGAGGCGATCAAGCAATTGCACGGCATCATGCGCTGATGGAATCAATCCTTGTAGCGGATCAGCGCTCGCGTAACGCAGTACCGCCTCTCGCACCCGCAGTAGCCCCGCCACTACGCCTACGCGACGAATTGCACGCTCAATCACCAGCGCCGCAGTTTTGATCCGCTCGCGTCCCCAGATGTGGTTCAAATCTGCAAAAATAAAAGGCGATTTGACGAGATCAATTAAAGTCTCAAAATAAAATCCATCGCGTCTGGCTTCCAGCCAGCGCATGATGGCGGTTGCACTGACCGTGGTGGAATAAGGCCAGCCAATTTCATCCGACATAAGAATTTGATCCCGCTCAGCCAGTGCACGAAGCCGTCGTGCGGCCTGGCGATCAAGTGCTACAACCGCAATATTGCGCTTGCCATCGGCCAGCCACCGCTTTAGAGCCACGAGCGCAGCGCCTGCCTCATCCTCCACATCATGCGCAGCGTAATATTCAATAGCGATATCGGAAGATGTGTACATCTTATTTTCAAGCACTTTTTCTGCGTCGTCTGCCTGGGGCATGCCTGGCGCACAGGCCCATGCAGTCGCTATAAAATTTGCTTTTGCGGTCGCGCTGGTGGCGGCTAGATGACCTGACGTCCATGATTGATCGATCACTACCACCCTGGATATAGCATTCATCTCGTTATCGGATTGATAACCATAACCTGACAAAAACGCCTCTTCCCGCCTGGTTAAGTGATCGCTGCCCACTACATATAAAGGCAGTCGGTTCGGATCATTTGCCCACGCCGTCAGTTGCAACGCATAGTGGGTGGCCGCGTCAATACTGGTCGCCGAAGGTTGTGCCAATAAATGCCAGATGTCGTATGTGAGTGTTGCCTCGAAACTAAAATCCGCATTGTGTTTGGTTATCGCGTAGGCGCGCGCCAGATTACGGGTGTGCTCGTCCAACGTGCCTGGACGTGTGGCCAGATTATGCGTCAGCTCATCTGCAAGCTGTACCAGCTCACGACTCAGTGCCAGGTTTTCCCCGGTCGAAAACCAGCGCTTTTTTTTCAGCTCCTGAAATATGTCCAGTACCCGCTCGCCGGTGGTGACGACGCGCTGCGACAAGTTTACTGAAGCACCTTGTTGTGCTGCTAGTTCACCCAGGGTGCCGATTCGAGGCAGAACCAGGGTTGCGCAGCCTCGTCTGGCGGCTGCCTTCGCCAGTTCAATCCGCAGATCATTCGCTACACGAGGCGGGATCACAATCTGCAGCGCGCCCAAGGATAAGGATAGGGATAGGGGCAGACTAGGCCGCTGCGCCTCATGGCGCGAGACAATGAGCTCGGCGACGTTAGCTAAAAATTGCGATGGCTCAAAAACGATTTTTTCAATCACGTTGGCGATTGCAGAATGGGAACTATAAATCAGTCGGAAAAAATCAGGCGCACATCGTCAGACAGCAGCGGGTTATTTTTCCAGAAGATGTGCTTTATCTTTGACCTTTGCCCATTCATCAGCATCCGGCGGGCCCGGCTTACGGGCTACTATTGGCTTCCAGACTTTGGCTAATTCAGCATTAATCGGGATAAATGTATGTTGCGCGGTTGGCACATCGTCTTCAGCAAAGATCGCCTCGACCGGACATTCCGCTACACACAGGGTGCAATCAATGCACTCATCCGGATCAATCACCAGCATGTTCGGGCCTTCGCGGAAACAATCCACGGGACACACATCTACACAATCCGTGTATTTGCATTTGATGCAAGATTCAGTAACGATGTAAGCCATGAAGCAACCTTAACTTTATTTATGTTGTGCCAATTTTAGCAGAGCTAGCGCGAGGACTCGTATAACTTCCGCATCCCGACCTACCAATTGTCGTGAAGGGCTTGATGCCTCAACTACCAAAAAACGGGAATAACAAACAGTGGCATAATGTGTTTAATGTTTTTGATCGTTTTTTTGTTCCACTATCGCAGGTTGTAACTTAAACCATGCGCCCCCAATTTGCCAGAATATGTATTTAACCGAGGTTTCTATGAGCGATACCATTGTCCACGTCAACGATGCCACTTTCGATGCTGAAGTCCTGCAAAGTACAACGCCCGTGCTGGTGGATTATTGGGCCGAGTGGTGCGGGCCGTGCAAAATGATAGCGCCGATTCTGGATGATATGGCTCGTGATTACGCCGGCAAATTAAAAATCGCCAAGCTCAACATTGATGATAACCAGGCAACTCCGCCCAAATACGGCATTCGCGGTATACCGACTCTGATGCTGTTCAAGAACGGCAATGTAGAAGCGACCAAGGTAGGCGCATTGTCAAAAACCCAGTTAGCCGCCTTTATTGACGCCAATATTTAAGGCTCAATTTAACCGCTTAAATAGTTTCAACAGGACTTCAACCATTAATCCATTGATCAGCACCATTTGACATACGGGGCTATTCCCCCTATTCTTGCAAAAATCTTGCATTAATATCAGTGCAAAGAACACTCAGCAATACCTCCGTAGTATCCCTGTAGCACCCCCCAACTCCAATAGTTGCCCATCAATTCGATGGCGGTACAGGTTCCAAGGCAAAGCCTGATGGCGCCGCCCTGCGGAGGGCTCGATTCTTTGGCGGTCATACAGACCTACTCATTTTCAATATCAAAAACACCAAACCAGTCCTACGGGCTTTTTATTTTTAATCGCGAAATTCCCAACACTAGATATTAAACAATATGCATTTATCCGAAATGAAACTAAAGCACGTCTCCGAATTAGTGGAGATGGCCAACGTCCTCGAACTTGAGGGTGCCAATCGATTGCGCAAACAGGAGCTGATTTTTGCACTGCTAAAACAGCAAGCGAAAAAAGGCGACGCTATTTTTGGTGACGGCACACTTGAAGTTTTGCAAGATGGGTTCGGGTTTTTGCGCTCTCCTGATACCTCGTATTTAGCCGGGCCCGATGATATTTATGTGAGCCCCTCACAAATTCGGCGCTTCAATTTGCATACTGGCGATTCGATTGAAGGCGAAATCCGCACACCGAAAGAAGGTGAGCGTTATTTCGCGCTGGTAAAAGTGGACAAGGTCAACGGTGAGCCACCTGAAAATTCCAAAAACAAGATCCTGTTTGAAAATTTAACTCCTCTGTTCCCGAACAAGCCGTTTATTCTCGAACGCGACATTAAGTCTGATGAAAATCTGACCGGCCGGGTAATCGACATCATTGCGCCCATTGGCAAAGGGCAACGCGGCTTGCTGGTAGCAAACCCGAAGTCCGGTAAAACGGTGATGCTGCAGCACATCGCCCAGGCGATTGCGATCAATCACCCGGAAGTCATCATGATTGTGTTACTGATTGACGAGCGTCCGGAAGAGGTGACCGAAATGCAGCGCACTGTGCGCGGCGAAGTGATTGCCTCTACCTTTGATGAGCCGGCCACCCGCCACGTTCAGGTCGCTGAAATGGTTATCGAGAAAGCCAAACGCCTGGTTGAGCATAAAAAAGATGTAGTGATTTTGCTCGACTCCATCACCCGTCTCGCGCGCGCTTACAACACCGTCGTGCCCGCATCCGGCAAAGTGCTCACCGGCGGTGTGGATGCGAATGCACTGCAGCGTCCCAAGCGTTTCTTCGGTGCGGCGCGCAATATTGAAGAGGGCGGTTCGTTGACCATTATTGCTACAGCCTTGATCGATACTGGCTCGCGCATGGACGACGTGATTTATGAAGAATTCAAAGGTACCGGCAACATGGAGGTACATCTGGATCGCCGTGCGGCTGAAAAGCGTGTGTACCCCGCCATTAACGTCAATCGTTCCGGCACCCGCCGGGAAGAACTACTCATCGCGCCAGACTTGCTGCAAAAAGTCTGGGTATTGCGCAAAATGATGTACAGCATGGATGAGCTGGAGGCGACCGAGTTTTTGGTCGACAAGCTCAAAGCAACCAAGAATAATGCGGAGTTTTTCGATTCGATGAAAAAAGGCTGAATCTAATGCTGCACCGAGTATCGAGTTAAACACTAAAGTCATTGCAAAATCCGCATTGCTTTATTGACACGTTTTTGGCATAATCCGTGATTCTTCAAACACTTGTCTGCATAGAGGTGTCCTTTTAACGGATACCCTTTACGGAAAGAAAGGCAACACCATGAAAGCTGATACTCATCCCGTTTACAACGAAGTCATTTTTTTCGACTCGTCCTGTGATTTTAAATTTTTGACGCGTTCCACTGCCGAAACCAAAGGCAAAGAAAAAATGAAATGGACTGACGGCAAAGAATATCCCGTTATCCGTATCGAAGTTTCGAGCGAATCACACCCCTTTTACACCGGCAAGCATAAAGTTATGGACACGGCTGGTCGTATTGATAAATTCAAGCAGCGTTTCACACGCTCCACTGAAAAACCTGAAGCTGAAAAAGCCGCCAAGTAATTGGCGTCTGAAAAAAGCGACCGGTTTAGCATATTTAAAAAGGCAGCCTCGGCTGCCTTTTTTGTTACCTGTTTTGTGGATCACAACATTGCATGACCGCGTAAAATATTCATAACAGGCTTGGCCATTTTCCGCTCGCCACTACGCATACCTTGACCGTTTGTTTTGCAACTGCTTGCTCCTTTGAATATGCGTCCTGACAAAATAAGCAGTCCTAATTCCGGCTTCGCGAACACCATCAAACAACCCATTATGTTTGACGGCACCTATTCGCCGGTAAAAAACGCTTTGTTCATTATCATCTGCGCGGCGTGGATATTGCCGGGCTTGATTGGCCATGATCCATGGAAGCCGGATGAGGCAATAACGTTCGGCGTCATTCATTCCATGCTGAGCGAAGGCTCATGGCTCATGCCCATGATTGCGGGCGCACCCAGTTTTGAATACCCTCCTCTTTATCATTGGGTGGCTGCATCGATGGCATGGCTGCTTTCCGCGATGCTGCCATTGCATGACGGCGCACGTCTTGCCAGTGGTTTTTTTATGGTGATTGCGATTTTATATACCCATAAAACGGCCTCACGATTATTCGATGAGCGAGCGGGTCGTATTAGCGTCCTGCTATTGATTGGCTGTTCCGGATTATTGTTGCGCGCGCATGAGATCAACCCCGAAGTGGCCGGCTTGGCGGGCTACGCTATCGCGCTGTACGGGATGACGCGGCTTCGCTCAGAGCCGCGCAAGGGTGGCGTCACAACCGGCATCGGCGGCGGCGTTGTCGCACTTTCAATCGGCATCGTGCCTGCGCTGCTGATACCGATGGTGACACTCGCTTTAATCACACTGTTGCGCGACTGGCGAAATCGCGATTTTCGACGCGGCATTGCTATTTCACTAACAGTCATGCTGCCGCTGATGCTGATCTATCCTGCACTGCTTTGGGCGAATGACATAATCAATTCTGTCGATGATGAAATGTTATTGCCCATTTTGGGTGCGCCGTTTTTGACGGATGAATCGCGACGTGCCATGTTGCCCGGATATTTTTTGCAGATCTTGCCCTGGTATGGTTTGCCGGCATTGCCATTTGCGCTCTGGCTATGGTGGCGTGACCGTAGCAAGCTGCGGGAGCGGGTCGAGCTGGCACTGCCACTGGTGGCTTTTGTGATGTTGCTGATCGGCTTTTCATTTTTTCGAGAATCACGCGATGCTTCAGCGCTTGCTTTAATGATTCCATTAGCGCTCGCCGCCGCCAGCTCACTGGACCGCCTGCCCCGCGCCGTAGCGAGTTTTATGGATTGGTTTAGCGTAGTATTTTTTGGGCTTCTCATTACTGGATTATGGCTTTACTGGACGGCAGCCGTGACCGGTTTTCCGGAAGCTGCGGCACGTGCCGTGTCAAACCAGGCGCCCGGATTCAAGATGTTGTTTAGCCCCTTAGCTTTCACGGTTGCATTGTTGCTATCGATTGTTTGGCTATATGCCGTGATCCGCGCCCACCGCAGTAACCGACGCGCCGTCGTCAATTGGGCGGCAGGTATTACGCTAATTTGGGTGCTGTTAAATATGTTTGCATTACCCGCAGTTGACCATGTGCGAAGCTATCGGGCCGTTGCAAACACTATCCTGAGGCAACTTCCGGTGAATCGAAAATGTGTTGCTTCATTTGGTCTGGGCGATGCACAGCGTGCCTCGTTTGATTATTTTGTTCAGCTTAGATTTATTGCGCAAAACGAAATGAAAGCCGGGGCGTGCGATTGGCTTCTTGCCCAGGGCACGAAAGACCGGCCGCCCGTGGTGGATGCGCAGTGGCAGCTAGTGTGGGAAGGCTCGCGACCGGCTGATCGCACTGAACAACTACGATTGTATCGTCGACAATCTATACCTTAAGCAATTTAGACAGCCGTTCATCCAGCAACTCAATCCAATGTCGAATCGGTGTTTTGGAACTGTTATTCAAGCCCGATTCTAGGTGCGCCAAACAGCCAATGTTCGCCGTGGCGACGACCTCGGGTGCGCCCGATTCCAGCGCGCTTACTTTATTGACCAGCAATTGTTGCGATAGCTCGGATTGCAGCAACGAATAAGTGCCCGCCGAGCCGCAACACAAATGGCCATCCGGCACGCTGGTTAATTCATAGCCTGCATCACGCAACAAATCTTCGACAACACCTTTTATTTTCAGGCCATGCTGCAGGCTGCAGGGCGAATGGAACGCGATTTTTTGTTGGGTGCCCGCCACCATTTTTAGCTGTTTTGCCAGTGCCTCTTTTTCGTCAGCAATCACTTGGCTTAGATCACGAAATAGTGCAGAAATGCGTGCCGCTTTTTCAGCATAGTCCGTATCATGGCGCAGCGCATAGCCGTACTCTGAAACCATGGTGCCACAACCGGATGCCGTCACCACAATGGTTTCAACACCCGCCACCACGAATGGCCACCAGGCATCAATATTACGCTTGATTAATACGTGCGCTTCATGCACATCGTTCAGGTGATGCGGAATCGCACCGCAACAACCGGCACCTGGCGCTTTCACCAGGGAAATGCCGAGCTTATCAAGCACGCGCGCTGAAGCAGAATTGATATTCGGCGCCATGGCCGGTTGTACGCAACCTTCCAACACCAACATTTTTCGATCATGCAGGGCAGTCGGCCATACACCGGCATCGCGTTTGGCCGTTATTTTTTTCCCCAGTGATTCAGGCAATAGCGGTTTGACCATGCGGCCGATAGCAAGACCGGCACCAAACAAAGCAGTTTGCGTCAGCGTCTTTTTTAGCACCGTTCGCTTTAGCTTATCAATGAATGGGCGCGGGACTTTGCGCTCAACCATCTCCCGACCAATATCAATTAAACGCCCGTATTGCACACCAGAAGGACAAGTAGATTCACATGCACGGCAAGTGAGGCAGCGGTCAAGATGCAGCTGCGTTGTTGCCGTGACTGCCGCACCTTCAAGCATTTCTTTCATCAGATAAATACGGCCACGCGGGCTGTCAAGCTCATCACCCAACAAGTTATAGGTAGGACAGGTAGCCAAACAAAATCCGCAGTGCACACATTTGCGCAGAATACTTTCAGCTTCCTGGCCTTCGGGCGTGTCTTTTATACCGGCAGCAAGATTGGTTTGCATGAGTTATTTTCTTTTAAATTTAAGCTACGCCATGCACATTAAAAATTATCCATGCGGCCGCGATTCAATATATCGGCAGGATCAAATGTAGCCTTTAAACTGCGGTGAATCGGGAGCAGCGTCGCTTGCATCGGATGAAATACACCAACCGATTTATCGCCACCTCTAAATAAAGTAACATGTCCGCCCACCGCCGCCGCCCTGGCTCGCAAGGACGCTGCATCGGCAGCACCGCTGATCCAGCGGAGCGCACCGCCCCATTCCATAAGCTGCGGCAGCCCCAGCTGTAATGGCGGTGTGGTGGCAGGAACTGATAAACGCCAAAGTGGTTCATGGACGCGCAAATTGTTTTCAAAAAACACCCCTCGCTGGTCTCGACAATCGGCCCAAAAGCCGCGCCCAGCCTCGTTCTCCAGGCTTTCTCCGCCGATTTTATTCTGCGCCGCCTTCACGCCTGCGGTAGCGCCAGACAATCGCACCATCAAACAATTTTCAAACCAGCTGGTGGCCGACAGCGGTAGCGGCTTGCCTGCCCATTCGTTCATGCGCTGAATGGCGATAGCTTCGTTCATCTCAAAGCGCAAGGTAATTTCTTCAGAAGGCTTGGGCAAAACCTTGAATGAAAGATCAAGCAACACCCCCAGCGTGCCCATTGCACCGGTCATCAGGCGCGAAACATCATAGCCTGCAACGTTTTTGATGACGCGCCCGCCAAAATTTAAATTTTCGCCCTTGCCATTCATGATGCGGGTGCCCAACACAAAATCACGTACTGAGCCTGCATAAGCGCGACGCGGGCCGGAAAAACCTGCCGCTACGGTGCCGCCGATGGTGGCAAGGGATGTCGCATTCTCCCCATATCGCGGCGGCTCGAAGGGCAACATTTGATTCTCAGCGTCCATCGCGGCTTCGATCTCCGCCAGTGTAGTGCCAGCACGAACCGTCAACACCAATTCCTTCGCCTCATATTCAATGATGCCGCTGTAGGAACGCATATCCAGCGATGGGCTACTAGTTGCGCCATTACTCGTGTTGTTGGCAGCACCGCCATAGAACGCTTTGGTATTACCGCCATGGATGACTAACGGCCGTCGCTTGGCCGTGTGCTCTTTGAGACGATCACTTAAGTCGCTGATAAATGCTTGCATGAATATATTTTTTCGTTAAGACGGGGCACGCCTTTTTATAAAATCATTTCAGAAACGCGGAATCTCGGCGTGGGGCAATTGCCCTTGATGCACCCGCATTCGTCCATACTCGGCGCAGCGCGCAAGCGAGGGAATAACTTTGCCGGGATTGAGCAGCATATCGCTGTCAAAAGCTCGCTTGATCGCGAAGAAAGTTTCCCGTTCACCGTCCGAAAATTGGCTGCACATTTGGTTAATTTTTTCGATGCCGACACCATGTTCACCGGTAATGGTACCGCCGTATTCGATACATAACTCCAAAATATCAGCCGCAAACGCTTCGGTTTTTTCAAGCTCACCCGCAATATTGGCGTCATACAAAATCAACGGGTGTAAATTACCATCACCTGCATGGAACACATTCGCGCAGCGCAGATTGTATTTAATCGAAAGCTCTGCGGTACGCTTCAGTACGGCCGCCAGTGCGCGGCGCGGGATTGAGCCATCAATACAATAATAATCTGGGGAAATTCGCCCGACTGCAGGGAATGCTGCCTTGCGGCCTGACCAGTATCTCAGTCGTTCAATTTCATTATTCGAAACCCGAATTCCAGTAGCGCCCGAAGCTCGCATGACCGCTTCCATTTTAGCGATTTCCTCAGCCACTTCTTCTGGCGTACCGTCAGATTCACACAGCAAAATCGCTTCAGCATTCAGATCGTAATCAGCATGCACAAATCCTTCCACGGCTTCGGTGGCAAGCTTGTCCATCATTTCCAGACCAGCCGGAATAATGCCCGCACCAATGACATTGGCAACGGCATTGCCCGCCTTCTCGACATCATCGAAACTGGCCATCACCACGCGCGCCAGCTGCGGCTTCGGTGTGAGCTTCACCGTAATCTCGGTAGTGATGCCCAACATACCTTCCGAGCCCGTCATCAACGCCAGTAAATCATAGCCCGGCGCATCGAGCGCATCAGAACCGACCGTGACCTGTTCCCCCCTGATGGTCACCACTTCAATTTTGAGAATGTTGTGAATTGTGAGACCGTATTTAAGACAGTGCACGCCACCCGAATTTTCGGCTACATTACCGCCAATCGAGCAGGCAATTTGTGATGAAGGGTCAGGCGCGTAGTAAAGATTGAGTGGCGCAACATCCTCCGAGATTTTAAGATTACGTACCCCGGACTGTACGACGGCGGTGCGCGCTAACGGATCAATTTTAATCACTTGATTAAATTTTGCGAGTGACATCAAGATGCCATCACCCAGCGGCGTAGCGCCGCCCGAAAGCCCTGTGCCTGAACCGCGCGCCACGACTTTGGTGCCCGTCTCCTGCGCCACCTGCATAATTTGCACCACCTCATCAATAGTCTTGGGCAACACCGCAAGCATCGGCAACTGGCGATAAGCAGACAGGCCATCACATTCATAAGGCCGCAATGCTTCGTCGGAAGTCAGCACCGCATCAGACGGTAAAATTGTCTTTAATTTAGCAATAAGCAAATTCCGCGAAACAGACGGAATACGATCAGGTAGCGCAGGCATAGAACTCACCGTTTTATATATTTCCTACCGCATGATAGGCTAACTTCAATACTCACGACGCCATTTTGAGGGCGCACTGAACTCTCAAAGTTGAAAATTATCTGATACTTTTATTTATCTAATGCACATCAGCAAAGCGTTTATTCCATGTGCTGCCGGATCAATATTAATAACGACACCACGGCTTATCAATTGATTATGACGGGATCTGGCATGAGCGGAAATACAGTTTATTTACTCTGGGCGCTTTCAGCTATTTTGGTGCTGGTCGGGCTCGTTGGAACCATTCTGCCGGCATTACCGGGCGTGCCGTTTGTATTCGGCGGTTTGCTCATCGCCGCATGGATTGATAATTTTCAGCGCATTGGCTGGCCGACTTTAACCATTCTCGCGGTGTTGACAGCGCTGGCAATTGCAGCTGATTTGCTGGCCACCGTAGCGGGTGCCAAGCGTGCGGGCGCTTCCAAGCTGGCACTGGTGGGCGCCGCTATTGGCAGTATCGTCGGGCTCTTTTTCGGTTTGGTCGGGATATTTGTCTTCCCGTTTGTCGGTGCGGTGATCGGTGAATTTATCGCACGCGGCCAACTGAAGCAGGCGGGGAAAGTTGGATTCGCAACGTGGCTGGGATTACTGCTGGGCGCGCTGGCTAAATTAGCGCTGGCGCTCACCATGGTCGGGGTCTTTGTGATCGCATATTTTATTTAGCGATTCAATTTTTACCTGCCATCGCCTAATTTACAACGTCACCTTAAACAGGTTAGCAATGGCCAAGCCAATAATGCATCCGAAGGTTCCAGCCACGCCCAGTAAACGGCCAACAGATATACCAGAACTGCCATAAAGCCCGCCCGCATGCGCCACGCGTGCCAGCAGAAATACAGCGCCAAAAAAATGCAGCGCTATCGCCGAAGCATGGTTCAGCTCATATATCGCCAGCAGGATAACAAACATCGGAATAAATTCAGCCGCATTACCGTGCGCACGAACAGCCTGACGTAATGAATCGTGCCCGCCGTCGCCCAAGCCCACGCGCAAGCCGCGCCTCAGCTTCATGACCGGGACGGCGAGTATGATTAAAAACAGCGCCAGACATGAGCCGTATATCGCGGTAATGGTGAGCGGCATCAATTATTCCTTAAGTTAGCGTGGTGCACGGTCATGCATGCGCTGGTTATCGATTTTTGTTTACAAATCGCAGTTCGAAACGGCTGGATAAAAAGGTTTTGCTGCCCGTCATTGACAGTGCACTTATGTCACAGCGAGTTGTTGATTGGCAGTCTCCAGTCGCTCAACCAATGTCTCCAAAAATTTCCTGTCAAATAACAGACGACAGTTATATGACGCGCTGCTTAGATCTTGCGCACGTACTTTCATCACTACGCAATCAGTCGCGGTTGAAATAGTTGCCGAGCGAGGGCCGTCACGTTTTGCAAGGTAGGACATTTCACCAAAACAGTCGCCCGATCCCAATACATTCAACAGTCGCTTGCCGCGCATGACTTTCACGCTGCCGCTGGCGAGGATAAAAAACGAATCGCCTACATCCCCTTCCTTGATCAGTACCATGCCCGCCACAAACGAACGCCATTTACTAATTTTAAGCACTTCCCACAATTCGTTTTCAGGGAAACCGCGAAAGAATGCGAGTGTTTTTAAGAAGCTGAATTGCTCGGTGTCAGAAACCTCGCCTTTGGTCTGCTGCGGCGTCTGCTCGCCTTGCCAAAGCGCGGCCAAATCTTTGCCGAATGCCTCCCACGAAGCGTAGCGATGTGACACTTCTTTAGCCATTGCCTGCTTGACAATATCCTCAATCGCAGCGGTTATCCCCTCGCGATAGCGCGACGGCGGCTCGGGCTCATGATTCACAATTTGATACGCCAGACTCGCGGCATTTGAGGCTTCAAATGGCGGACGGCCCGCCAGCAACATATACATGACCATACCGAGCGCGTAAATATCGGATTGCACAGTTGCTTTAGCGCCAGTAATAATTTCGGGCGCCATATAAAGGGGGGAGCCCACAGCCGCTACCTGAGTGCGGTCTGAAACCTTGCTCAAAGCGGCGCCAAAATCGGCCACTTTAATATCGCTGCCATGCTTATGCAAAATATTGCCGGGCTTGATGTCACGATGAATCAAGCCTTCCATATTGGCAAATGCTAACGCACGAACACATTTGAAAATAATTTCGGCAACCACCTGGTTTTCGAGACGATTGTCGGGTTTGCAATATTTCTCGAGCGTGCCTCCCTCGACATATTCCATCACAATATAGCTCACCTCATCTTCCACCACCGCATCAAAAATGGTGACGATATGAGGATGAATAATTTTGCCGGCGAGCGAAGCTTCGTTCAGAAACATGCTCTTATAAAGCGCGCCATCCTCTTTGTCTTTCAGCATCTCGGGGAACATCAGTTTGATGGCAACATTGCGGCTGTTAAAACTGTCTTCGGCCAGATAGACAGCGCTTGTAGCGCCTCGTCCAAGCTCGCGAATCACACGATACTTACCAATCATTTCAGGTTGTTTGGGCAATTGAGTCATTTTGTTTTACAGTTTATATTTATACGTAGATGGCGACTAACCACGCTTAATGGCACTTCGTAGTACGTAGTACTTAATGGCATTGAGCAACACAGCTTTAGTGCCTGTAAACCTCTACCTTACACAAATCTGCCGCTGTCTACAGCCAAGCATATTCAATTGATGAATTTTGCCTCATCGCCAGCCAAATACAATGCCGTGTTTATGGCATCGTAGCCATGGAAGAACTTTCAACACAATTATCCGTGCCCACCACGGTAGACGCAACCTGCGTAGTTTATTCTTACAGGCAGACTGGCTCGCTGACGGCGTCAGGCAAAATCTGGCTGACAATCTGGCAGATAACTCGTGCTGAAAAATCAGCCGCGCCGTGCAAAAACATCCGCTTTAATTTGATCCGATCGCGCGCGCATCGCTGCCGCACCCATACCGACTCAAAACAAGCCGATTATTTTGCCACTATCGTCAACATCGATAGCCGCTGCACTCGGCACTTTTGGCAAGCCCGGCATGGTCATGATGTCCCCACAAACCATCACGACAAACTCGGCACCCGCTGCTAGTCGCACTTCACGTACGGTCACAATATGCCCGGACGGTGCACCGCGCATTTGTGGATCGGTTGAAAATGAATATTGCGTCTTCGCTACGCAAACCGGGTAGTGTCCATAGCCAGACTCCTGAAGCCGCTTTATTTGTTCACGCACTTTAGTGTCTGCGGCAATATCGGATGCGCCATAAATTTTAGTTGCAATAGTCTTCATCTTGTCCCACAACGGCATTGCATCTTCATACACAAATTTGAAGTTGTTCGGCTGCTCACACAGGTCAACTACAATTTTGGCCACTTCGGTTGCACCCTTGCCGCCGTCTGCCCAGTGTCTGGCTACCACCACCTTGCAACCCAGCTTGCCGAGGCGATCCATTAAACATTGCACCTCAGCCTCGGTGTCATGTGTGCGGTGATTAACGCTGACCACACAGGGCAGGCCATAATTTTCCATGACGTTATGCACATGGCGTTCAAGATTGACGATGCCTGCTTCCAGCGCAGCAATGTTCTCGATTGAAACTCCTTTCACATCCACGCCGCCGTGAAATTTCAGCGCGCGAATAGTTGCCACGATCACAACCGCATCGGGCCGCAGACCTGATTTGCGGCATTTAATATCAATAAATTTTTCAGCGCCGAGATCAGCTCCGAACCCGGCTTCTGTCACGACATAGTCACCCAGCCTCAACGCGGTTTGCGTTGCAGTCACCGAGTTGCAGCCGTGAGCTATATTCGCAAATGGGCCACCGTGAATAAAGGCGGGGTTATTTTCCAGCGTCTGCACCAGATTGGGCATCATCGCGTCTTTGAGCAGTGCCGTCATCGCACCCTGCGCCTGCAAGTCTTTGGCAAGGATGGGTTTTAGATCGCGCGTGTAGCCTACGACAATTTTGCTAATGCGTTCTTTCAAATCCTTAATGGATGTTGCCAAACAAAAAATGGCCATGATTTCGGAAGCCACCACAATATCAAAACCATCCTGACGCGGATAACCATTGGCGGGTCCACCCAGCGCCACGGTCACATCACGGAGCGCACGGTCATTCATGTCCACCACACGTTTCCACGCAATGCGGCGCACATCAAATCCCAGCTCGTTGCCGTGATGAATATGATTGTCGATCAAGGCCGCAAGCAGATTATTGGCCAGCGCAATCGCTGAGAAGTCGCCCGTAAAATGCAGATTGATATCTTCCATCGGTACCACTTGTGCATAGCCACCGCCCGCCGCACCGCCTTTCATGCCGAATACCGGACCGAGCGACGGTTCACGCAGACAGATAATCGCTTTTTTTCCGATCTGGTTGAGGGCATCACCCAAGCCCACCGTCGTAGTGGTTTTACCTTCACCGGCTGGCGTAGGCGAGATGGCGGTCACCAAAATCAGCTTGCCGTTTTTCTTTGTTTTTAAACTCTCAATATAGGTAAGCGACACTTTGGCTTTGTAGCGTCCGTAGGGCTCCAGCGCTTCTTCTGGAATACCCAATTTAGCGGCGACATCCTGAATCTTGTGCATCTTTGCTTTTTGGGCAATTTCAATATCACTCAACATGACCATCCTCCGCTAGCGTGCAATTATTTTTGACAGGCAATTATTTTGAGATGCGACTATTTTTAAATTTACAGGGCGCGGAAAGTATGTGACTGGGCGACCCATTCCCACCTTGATAAACATCAAGCAGAATGCGGGCGATGGGTATCGTTTGATATAGGCAGCCATCAATGCCATGAAATACAATATTACGTTCAGTCGAATTGAACAGCGCACCTGAAATAAGCCCGTCGGGAGAAAAAATGCACTCAAACGAAAAACTGATTCGTGATTTCTATGCTGCCTTTGCCAGACGTGATGCGCCAGGCATGGCGCAGTGCTATCACCCGGATATTATGTTTAGCGACCCCGCCTTCCCGATGTTGCGCGGCGCTGAAGCCAGCGCGATGTGGGCCATGCTGACCTCACGCGCCAAAGACGATTTTGAAATTATATTGACCATGGCCAGCGCCGACGATCAAGGCGGCCATGCAAATTGGGAAGCAAAATACACCTTCACACAAACCGGGCGCAAGGTTCACAACAAAATTGATGCCGTGTTTGCGTTCCGCGATGGCAAGATCATTCGCCATATTGATCGCTTCCCGTTCTGGCGCTGGTCAAGACAGGCGCTTGGGCCGATTGGGACTCTGCTGGGCTGGTCGTTACCGATCAAGAGCATGATTCGCAAAAAAGCGAGGGCGGCATTAGCTCAATTTATGGAACGCGATGATTATCCCAAGCCGTAAATAACTTGCGGCTTTAGTTTTGAATTTTTTAGTTTTTTAAACTTTCGCGCTTGAGCATAATGATATTGCCCACTACTGACAATAAAACACCAATCGATGTGAGCCATCCCCACGCAAATTTCTCGAAAAAAAATGAAACACTCAGCGCGACAATCGGCACCATCACGCCGATATAGCCCGCTTGCGCTGCGCCAATACGGCCAATAAGCGTCAGATAGCAGCCAAAAGTGATGATCGAGCCGAATACCGCCAGATAAATCAGCGACAGAACATAGCCGCTCGAGACATCAATGGTCAGAGATTTACCCATCAATAATCCGATCACGATGGACATCACGCCGCCATACAACATGCTCCACGCCAGGCTGCTCCAGGTGTTGTAGCCAAACTTCTGGTTGCGGGTGGCAGCCATGCTGCCCGCAGAGGATGCGACGACCGACAACACGGTCAGGATCGCCCCTAACTCGGCGTTTCGGCTCACGGAAAGATTGCTGAACTCATGCCAAAACACGCAGACGATACCCGCTATTCCAAACAGTGCGGCCACGGCGACGCGCACGGTCATTCTGGTGCCAAAAAATAAACGCGAGCCGATCATATTAATCATCGGGCTCGCCGAGTACGCAACCGCCACCATCCCCGACACAATAAAAGTTTCGGCGTAATAAACCAGAATGTAGCTGATACAAAACATCCCCGCACCGAGCAGGACGAAATCAGCATGCTGTTTTAAATTATATGAGAGCGGTAATTTACGCCAATAGCAAAACACAAACAGCACCGCAGCGGCCAATATGAATCGATAGCCTACCGACATCTCAGGCGCCACATGACCAAGCTGATAGGTGATGGCCAGCCAGGTAGAGCCCCAGATCAAGACGCAAATTGAAAAGAGTTTCAGGGTGGAGTGGGGCATCAAGGTTTCATTTTTTCAGCAATGGATTCTGGGGTGGTGTAAAGCCGAGCCAATAAAAAATTATTCCCGCCGCAGCGGGAATAATGATCGCTTTTATCATGCAGCGGTTAACACATGCCGTTATTTTTGAATGCCCATCTGCGACAGCACAAATGAATAGGTTATGGCAATTTCTTTCAGGTAATCGTAGCGGCCGGATGCACCGCCATGGCCCGCATCCATATTGGTTTTCAATACCAGAAGGTTGCTGTCGGTTTTGAGCGTACGAAGCTTGGCCACATATTTTGCCGGCTCCCAATACATCACCTGACTATCATTGAGCGAGGTTTCCACCAGCATGGCGGGGTATGCGCCTCTCACCAGATTATCGTAAGGCGAATAAGAGCGCATGTATTGATACGCAGCCTTCTCATTTGGGTTGCCCCACTCCAAATATTCGCCCACCGTTAATGGCAGCGTAGCATCCAGCATCGTATTCATCACATCCACAAACGGCACTTGCGACACCACTGCCCTGAATAAATCAGGACGCAGATTAGTGACCGCCCCCATCAATAAACCGCCCGCACTGCCACCCTGAATCGCCAGCTGCTGTGGTTCGGTATATTTATTGGCCACCAGATATTCGGCCACATTGACGAAATCGGTGAAGGTGTTTTTCTTCTTCATCATCTTGCCGTCATCGTGCCAGGCCTTGCCCATCTCGCCGCCGCCGCGAATGTGCGCAATCGCGTAAATCATGCCGCGATCAATGAGCGCCAGCCGTGATGAACGAAACCCCAGCGGCATAGAAATACCGTATGAGCCATAACCGTAAAGCAGCAATGGTTGTGGGCCTGCACGCTTCAAAGATTTTTTGTAGACCAGCGACACCGGCACCATCGCACCGTCTCCCGCTTTCACCATGATGCGCTCGGCTTGATAGTCTTCCGGTTTGTAGCCGCCCAATACTTCCAGCTGTTTTTTCAATACGCGAGTGCGCTTGGCAATATCGTAATCAAACACGGAATTAGGTGTGACCAACGAGGTGTAATTAAAGCGATAGATTGCGGTATCAAACTCCGCGTTTTGCCCGGCTGAGGCCTCATAAGCGGCTTCGGGAAAAGTAATGTCATGCGGCTTGGATGTTTGGATATCAAACACCCGCAGCTTCGGCAGACCACCTGATTTTTCGAGCGCCACAAAAAAATGATCGAACATATCAATGCCATCGAGTTTCACGTCTTTTCGATGTGGGATGATTTCAACCCATTTGCTTTGATCTGCTGTGCGCGCAGGCGCTTTGACGAGGCGGGAATTACGGCCTTTGTCATCGGTGACGATATAAAAATCATTGCCGTGATGATCAATCGAATATTTGATGTTGTCTTTGCGTTTCATGTAAAGCGCAAATTGACCATCGGGTTTGTTCGCATCCAGCAAACGCTGCTCGGTGGTTTCCGAGCTGGCTGAGGTCAGGATAATGTAGCCCTTGCTGCGGGTCGCCTCAACCCCGATCCCGTACAGCTCATCTTTTTCCTCAAACAGCATGTCGTCTTTTTTATCACCCAATTGATGACGAAAAAATCTATCCGAGCGCTTGGTGGTCGCGTCTTCAGTGACATAAAAAACGGTTTTATTGTCATTGGCCCATGCGACAGACGTTACGCGCTCAATTTTGTCATCTAATGTCTTGCCCGACTCCAAATTTTTGAAATTAAGCGTGTATTGACGAAAGCCGGTTACGTCGGTTGAATAAGCGGCCCACTTTCCGTCCGGGCTGATATCCATGCTGCCAATGGCGAAAAAAGGTTTGCCTTGCGCGAGCTCGTTAAGGTCAAGCGTAATCTCTTCGTTTGCATCAAGACTGCCTTTCTTGCGGGCGTAAATGCTGTACTGCTTGCCGGTCTCGGTGCGGGAGTAATAAAAATAGTCGCCTTTTTTATAGGGCACATTTTCATCTGTTTCTTTGATACGAGAGAGCATGTCTTTATATAGCTGCTCCTGAAAATCTTTCATCGGGCCAAGCACAGTTTGCGTGTAAGTATTTTCGGCCTTTAGATAATCAACGACTTCCGGATTCGATTTTTCACGTAACCAATAATAATCATCGACGCGCTTGTCGCCAAAATTTTCGAATGTTTTAGGTATTTTCTTGGCGGTCGGTGGCATGGGCGCGAGGGTGATAGATGAAGTAGCAGATGGAGTTGCAGATGGAACTGCAGACGGGGCGGGCGTTTGTGCGAACACTAAAGTAGAACACGCAGCCAGTAGTGCAGCAACCGGTAAAGATCGAATCAACATGCAACCCCCTAAATAGTTAAGCGACCGATTATAGACCTCCCGCCCTGCCATCCGTAGCCTGATGGCGAGATTTTAATTCGGCGCCTGCCTGATTCGCCTCTTCCCCCTTGTAACGCTTTGATACAAATCTTGACTCACGCTAACCAAATTAGCGTAAACCCCCATATCGCCGAGGCGTTAATCCGACCATGAGCAAAACATTCTGCAACCGACGCTCAGTCAATCCATAGTTAGTCACTTCAAAGGAATAGTCATGAATACCAAAACGCTCATCGCCGCAATATTTGTTACCGCCATTAGTGCATCTGCCTTCGCTCAAACAACCCCTGCTACTTCTGGCACCAACACACCCAAAATTGACGCCCGCCACGCCAATCAAGAAAAACGCATTGCACAAGGCCAGGCAAGCGGCTCGCTAACCGACAAAGAAGCCGCACGTTTACAAAATCGCGAAACTCGCCTGACCAATGCCGAAGCAGCCGCCAAGGCCGATGGCACTGTGACCAAAAAAGAGCGCACCAAGCTGAAACACATGGAAAACAAAGACAGCCGCGCGATCAAACGCCAAAAGCATGATGCGCAGGTAAAGCCAGCATCACCAACCACACCACCTGCACCGTAATACGGACCACACGTCTCCTCCCTTGCCCGGTCATTCGTCATGAATGCCGGGCTTTTTATTTGCGACGGCTATTGCTACACTCAAGGCCAAATATTTAAAGCCCGTTTGGAGTAACCCATGTTTGAAGCCAAGGCCGTTACCATGTCCGCTACATCCTCAAAAAGCGATTTCTTTCGCGACTTGAATAAACAGCTCGCCGGGTTATTGGCGGGTGAGCGTGATGTGATGGCTAATACCGCCAACTGTTCGTCGCTGATTTATCTGATGCTAGCCGATCTAAATTGGGCGGGGTTTTATTTTTTGCGCGGCGACGATCTCGTCCTCGGCCCGTTTCAGGGCAAGCCCGCCTGCGTGCGCATCCCCGTCAAGCCCACCCCTCGCGGTGTATGTGGCAATGCGGCATTCCACCGCAAAACTTTTTTAGTGGCGGATGTGCATGAATTCCCCGGCCACATCGCCTGCGACTCAGCCTCAAATTCTGAAATCGTAATCCCACTTATCGTGAATAATCAGGTAATCGGCGTGCTCGATATTGATAGCCCGAAGCTCGCCCGGTTTGATGAAGAGGATCGAGTGGGTTTGGAAACAATGGCGGCGACTTTGTTGGCCCTGACGGATTTTGGTTGGTGATCTACTGCACCTCCTTTTTGGAAAAATTCTGGCCCGTCTCATACGTTACGGTGCATGAGGTAGCCCCTCAGTAATAGCGCGCCTTGAACTGAATCGCAACGCGTACCCGGTATCTTATGCATCACGCCCCCATGTTTGAATGTTACCTCACCGCTTGGCAAAACCCTCAAAACCCCCGCCAATAGGCATTCTTCAAGCATTGCTGAATTTTTTTACGGGGTATCCCCTTAGCTCCACAAGTGGCAAAATCGCCGAATGGACGCACCGACGATAGCCCCACTAGGTGGGAAAGATTATCCAACCACTTGGGTTCAGTTCCTTGATTGGTTTCACTCTGAACAAGCGTGTCGGGATTATTTGGAAAAACTACGCTGGTCCGGCGGGCTGATTTGTCCGAAGTGTGGGGTGATATCGCAAGTTGAGCGACGCAGTCGCGGTAGATTGATTTGTCCGGCGTGTAGGCATCAAGCAACGGTAACTGTGGGCACCATTTTTGACAAAACACGCACTGAGCTTCGCGTCTGGTTCGCCGCCATTTGGTACATTACCAGCCAAAAGCGTGGTGTCAGCGCGTTGGGACTGCAACGCGTGCTGGGCCTGGGCAGTTATGAGACAGCATGGACCATGCTGCACAGACTGCGCCGTGCCATGGCTCGTCCCGACAGGGAGTTGCTCCACGGGGAAGTTGAAGTCGATGAAACCTATCTTGCGCTCACGGATCGGATAACCCCCATCAGTGCCGTTGGCCGCAAAAGCAACACCACCAAAGTGCTGGTGGCCATAGCAGTAGAGATGTTGCAACCCAAAGGTTTTGGAAGAATACGAGTGCAGCAGATTGATCGTGGTGACCAAGAAAATCTGATGCCATTCATCAAGACCTCTATACGTGCGGGATCACTCATTCACAGTGATGGCTCCCCCGCCTACAGACAGCTCCAAGAAAACGGATACCGACATCGGCAAACGGTCCATCTTGGCTCAGTCACACCTGCCCATGAGTCAATGCCAGGCGTTCACCGCGTGGCCTCACTGCTGCAACGCTGGATGATGGGCACACACCACGGCGGAGTGCAGCCTGGACAGTTGGACTATTATCTCGATGAGTATGTATTTCGGTTCAATCGGCGAACCTCACGATCACGCCGGCTATTGTTTTATGGCTTGCTTCAGCAAGCGGTTGTTACAAAGCCGGTCACCTACCAGAGCGTCGTGGAAAAGCGGGGAAAACCCAGTAATTGACTGCTGTGGAGCTAAAGGCATACCCCGTTTTTATATCCAGCTTCGCCAAGTTTTGACTTCGCCCTGCGCAGTCGCCATTCAATCCTGAACTGATAGCACGCAACGCATATTTCACGGGGGCTACGGTCCGATTTCTCTTAAGAATCAGACGACAAACCCAATTTAGGTTGAATTTAGTTGTTTCTAGGCCCTTTCCCCCGTCTGCAGCCGCCACGGGGCCGCATAACCGCCATTGCGCGCCACCAACTCATCATGCGTGCCGCTCTCCACAATGCGCCCGGCCTCCAGCAGCCCGCTCTGGGGGCTTTTTTCATATGTGCCTTACTCAGCCAATTTTCGTATTCAATTTTGCCTGCAGCTCGGTGGGTAGATCATCGGCCTTCTAAGCCGAGGGTAGGGGGAAGACTACTTCGGGCTCAGTACGCCAGTACCAACGGTGTACCCACGCGCTGGGCCTTAATATCGGCCGCCTGATATGGCAGCGCTACCCATCGCTTGGCCGAGAACAATGGAAGCTGATCGTACGCAAATGGGGACTCTGCGCTGCTGCCCTGGCCATAGGTCAACAGGCCATAGGCTACGGGTCCTTTCGCGTCAAATGTCACTGCCTGGAGATAGCTGCTGCCGAAGTTGACCCGGTAGCCACCCGGTACAATCAGAGGCTGGCCCTGAGTTTCCATCTTGTTGAGCACGCCTTCAAATTCATCGCCGCCGTGAATGGGCACCCGCTGGCCGCTAACGTCTCGATACTGCACCTGCCCCAAGGCGACATCGGCCGGGTAGCCTGCAGTCTTAACGAGCGAGACTGCATCGCCAAGTGCCTTAAACACCGCTGTGTTCACCGCCTTGTTTTCCATGTTTAGCCCCGCTGGAGTGACCACGGGCTGATTTGGATCGAATTGAACTCGCCAAACGTCAGAAATATCCTTGGCCTTGCGCCAAAACTCGCGAAAAAGTGGTGCCCCTTGGGCATCCGCGTTGCTGGAGCGGTCCCAGCGAAACAGCACACTGCAACCTTCACGCTGATCGGCTGTAAGGCTGTCACCTGCGACCGTGCAGGCGGTGTTGAGATCGTCTATCACCAACATGCCCGCCATATTTTTATCGCGAAACAACACGCTACGTACCTCGTTCACGCCCATCTTGTTGCCCGGCAGGCCGTCGGTACCAGCAAGTCGCCCCTGGATTTCCAGGATTGCGCTGCGTGTGCGCAGCCGTTGCTGGGTTTTGGTCACCCCCACCAGCGGCGAGATATCGGCCAGGGAGGGGATGGACGGGTTGCTCAGCCAAAAACTGTCGTTGCTGTTTTGTACCCAATCCGGCGTGACGATCACTGGCATGCGTGCGGCCGGAGTCAAGCCAGGTGCAGCCGCGGCTGGATCACGATTCCAGGCGCAGTCACTTCGTGAGCCGTTAAGCACAGGCAATCCGGCTGCAGCCAGCAGCGCTGCGGCGCTCGACGATGGTGCGCAGCGCCTGAGCATATCGGCGGAGACATCCGGCACCACAGACAGGTCTGCATACAACGCATTGCCGTCGCGATCTGCGGCAATGGTGTTGACCCACGGGAGGCCCTGGTTGCCCATGGCGGCACGCAATTCATTCACATTGTGGGCTCGACCCATGCGCATCCAGGTCTCAATAGAGCGCGCATTGTGCGTGTTGGCGTCTGCAATTGCATACGCGCGAGTGGTAGACCAGTTGAGCCCAGCTCGTGGAATCACCAGCACTGGACCCCAATCGGTGCTGTAGACCGTGCGCTGAACCGGCGGCGCGCCGCCGACTGCAGGCAAGGTTACGGTACGTGCGATCATTTTTTTGCTTTGTCCATCCAACTTGTAAATCGTCGGGTCGGACGGGTCCAGTGTCAGTTCATACAAGGTGAAGCGCTTGCCGGTGGAGACGGTGTGGGTCCATGCCACGTTCCGGTTGAAGCCAATGGTCACCACCGGGTTAGGGCCTGCGGTGACGCCCATCACGTCCAGCTTTCCCGGAATCGTCAGGTGCATTTGCCAGAACCGATTTACTCCCACCCACGGAAAATGGGGGTTGCCCAGTAAGACGCCTCTTCCATCTGGCGTGGCGTTGCGGCCAAAGGCCCAACCGTTGGACCCAAGCTCCCCCCCGTCAGGCCGCTGGTTGAAGCTGTACTGCGCCAAGGCGATAGTCGCCTGCTCGGGTGTCACTTCCGTTGCCGCTATGGGCACCCCCGCGCTGGCGCCATGCGGAGGTGTCGCAGCGAGGATGGCGTCCGCGAACGCGCCCACGCCACCCAGGACCACCGACTGCTCCGTCAATCGACTCATTTCAGCATCGGTCATGGGCTTGACCCAGGCAGCGCTGCGGCATTCAGCGGGCAGGTTGGTCACACCCGAATCCTGCAAATAGCGATTGAAGCCCGACACATAGCCACGCAACGCGTCCTGCGCATCGGCGCCCAGCGTGGCGCGCGCGCGCGCCAGCGCCACGTCATCCATGTGACTAAGAATGAACAGGTCAATTTGCGTATTGGGCAAGGTGCGTAGCCCGAGTAATCCGGTCGCCATTGACCCGAAGTATTGCGATCGCTCACCGCGCACCGTCACCAACTGCTGTGCGGTCTGACAAATGCTGTCCTGTGCCTGCGCATAAGCGCTGCCATAGGCCAGACCCTCATAGTCTGATGCCGTAATGTGCGCAATGCCGTAAGGGGTGCGTTCAATCTGAACCGAGCGGCTGTTGGACGTCGGAAGTGTGCCGCAGGCGGTGAGCGTCGCCGCAGCCATGACGGCCAGGGCTGGCGCTAGCCAAGCAGCGGGGTAAGGGCGCCCACGGGAAATGCGATGAATAGGGAGCATGTTATTGTCTCTCTCAGTGGTAAAAAACCCTACTCCGCTAATGTCGGTTCTCGATTCCTGCTTTCGGCAGAAGAATCATCTAAATCCCTGTGGGTAGATAGATTTCACGGCACGGGCAAACGCGGCAACTTGTTCCAAACACGCGCATCATGGGCGGGAACAATAATGAGCATGGGGAACGCGTTCTTTAGCGCATGCAAGTGTTCAAGCAAATTGCGCGTTGCATCGGCGTCGTTGTCGGCAACTTTCCGGGATATCCATGGCTTCTCTGCTGGTATATCAATGCCTTCAATCTGCCAGGCAATGTCCCCAATTAGGGCATAGCGCTGACCTGATGGAAGCGCAATGAACGCGATGATGGAACCCGGCGTGTGCCCTGGCGCGGGCACTAGAACCACGCTGCCGTCACCGAACACGTCGTAGCTTGAATTGAACCCAAGGTACGGCACATTACTAAATCCGTAAACGCGATAGTTCCCAATTCCCAACTGCCTAGCCAACTCAGTTGAGCGATGTCCGCTGTTCACAAAGTCAAATTCCTGCTGAGTGACCCAGACTGGTACCCCTGACAAATTTTCTAGGCCACTCACATGGTCCCAGTGCGCATGGGTCAGCACAACAGCCTTCAGCTCGCCCGGCTGGATCCCATTCATCGCCAACTGTTGGGCAATCGTGGAGCCCCGTTCATACCGGCCGGTCCACTGCATCAATCGTGTCCTAGTCTTGGCGTGCTCGTTAACATGCTGCCCGAAGCCGCTGTCAAACAGCAGGTTTCCGGAGGGATGTTGCACCAAGATGGCACCCACATTGAACTCGCGTTGGTCCGTGAAATTGCCACCTTCATACGCGAGGGCGGCTCGTGAAAAAATCTTGCCTGAAGGCAAGGCTCTTAGTGTCATTGCGCCCGGAGGGCGTGCCTCCGGCAACTCATTGCCATAGGCCGGTGTGGCGGCAAAAGGCTGACTTGCAAATGCCGGCATTCCCAAGCCAGCCGCTGTGGCAATAACGGCAAAGAGCAGTGAAACGATTTTCATTTTGTTGGCCGTCTGTCGTAAGTTACAATGGACTGGACTGTATAGTACAAATGCAAAGGACGTCAAGCTATGAAGTTAAATGTTGAAAGCGTATTACCCGGCGCCAGCGGGCCGCGAAAAGAAGTTATCCCGTCAGTCCAGTCCATCTTGGATGCCGCCAAGCGCTTGTTTCTAAAAGCCGGGTATGACAGAACCAGCATGGACGCGATTGCGCGGGAAGCCGGTCTCGCGCGGCAGACCGTGTACAACTGTTTCCAAGGCAAGGAGGCTGTTTTTCAAGCCGTCATTGAAGACTACTGGGGCCGGTTCCCGGTGGGCCATGTATTCGAGAATTCTCAAAGTGACCCCGCAAAGATTCTTCATGAGGTGGCCCATGGCATATTGGGCTTCGTTGAGGACACGGGGCGGATCGAGTTTGCGAGGCTTGTCATCTCTGAGGCACGAAGCCGCCCGTGGATCGCCGCAGATTTTCACAGGCACGGCAAAGCCCCCCTATTTGATGCCTTTGTCGACTACCTGCGCCGGGCCACAGAGGTCAAAACACTGGACTGTAAGAATCCGACTCTTGCGGCCTACCAGTTTCTTGGAATGATTCAAGAACCTCTGATCTGGCCGAAGGTGATGGGAACAAGCGCGCCGGGCAACATAAACGTCGAAGATGCAATTAATGAAGCCGTCAGGGTGTTTCTGGCAGCCTACTCGCAAAAACCGTTGCGACGGCTGCGCTGATGCTGCACATATGTCTCGCCCGATATGCCAGTGGCTGATTTGCCATGCGGCTCATCATGTAAATCGTGTTTGGACTTAGTCCTTCATCACGATAGCCTTATCGGACGCTTGCCTTTTCCACCCATCAACGAAAGCCGCGATTGAATGCCATGAATACTCGCTGGGGAACTCCTGTTTGCAGCCCACTCTTATCCAGCATGTATTCATTGGTGCTGGCCGCTTTGGAGATTGATGCGAAAAGTAATTCAACATTTAAAATTGAAGAATTGCCGAGGGCTTCGCCACCCCCGGGAATGTCCATCAGCACGATACCCACTGGTGTAATTGAATCACGCGCGGCACTGGCATTCAGCGGCGGTAGTTATAGTGACCTGCGCCACTTTGCCTTGTGCGCGGTGCTTGTCCGACATCCTAGCGGCGATCTGCTCTTCGACACTGGTATTGGAAAAAATTGGCAAACGCACTTTTCCGCCCTTCCTTGGTTGATGCGCAAAGCAACAAAGGTGAAGCCAGGCATTCCGGCGGCGCAACAACTGTTGGCGCACGGCTACTCACCCTCAAATCTGGCAGGCATCGTTCTGACACATTCGCATTGGGATCACATTAGCGGCGTTGAAGATTTTTCTTCTGTGCCCGTATGGATGACGAACGAAGAAATAAGCTTTGTCGACAGCGGCCATCGTTCCACAGCGGTGGCCCGCAGCATTGGGACTTTTCCAAAGAAGCCCTATCTGTTCGCCGACGGCCCCTACTTGGGATTTTCAAGTAGCCACGATGTATGGGCCGATGGTTCAGTCGTCTTGGTCCCCGCCCCAGGGCACACTCCTGGATCAGTCATTGCATTCATTGCGCTTCCGTCAGGTCATCGCATAGCCTTGATCGGTGACATCGTGTGGCAAATGGAAGGCGTTGGTCGAGAGGTACCCAAGCCCTGGCTGAGTCGCATGATCGCTGACTACAGCCCAGGAGACGTACAGCGACTGATTCATGCATTGGCCCATTTGCAGGCAACCCGGCCAGAAATAAAAATGATTCCATCACACGACGAGCGAGCCATGAATTTACTGCCGATTTGGCCAAAATCGCTCAGCTGAATTAGCGGAGGAGAAACAGCCCCGAATAAGACGCCTTTGTTTGATGCCGCCGACCGAAAACTGCGCAATGGATGCGGCCAATAACTTGGATTACCTAGAGGTATTTCGCGTGTCCATACGAAGATTAAATTCGAACAGTCAAGCTCTACATCAAGTTAGGACAGCGTAAAAATCGCTCTCAAAAAACCGACAAAGTGGAAAATATTGGACGCTGATTAGTGGAAAGTATTGGGCGCTGTTTGACAAACACCCCATCGACCGCGCATACATGGAAGTGCACATGCCCGTTCAGACTGGAGCCAAAGCGGTGGATGAAAGCGACTGCGCCAATGTGCAGGGCCGCCCTGTCCACCTGGGCCGCACCGGCGCAGTGGCCCTGCAGGCTTTGCGCTATGACCAGCAGGAAGATACGCAGCACCATGTTCAGTACCGCCCCGTCACGCTGCATGTAGTAGCGCAGCCGCTTCGGGGCGGAGAGCACCCACTGGCGCACCGGCAGGCGGGGAAAAACATGATCGCAGAGGTGTGCCGCCGTCTCCACCATGCGCCGGGTATTGCACGAGGGGCAGACGCCACGGCCTTTGCAGGAATAGGCGACGAAGTAGTCGTGTCCACAATCGTCACACCACGCCCTGGCAAAACCGTGCGCAAAGATGCCGCATTCCAGATATTTGCGAAAGGCTTGGCGGACATAAGGCTTTGGGGTGTGGTGGTCGCCCTGGCCGCCCGACTGGCCGGTACTGGCCAGCC
>ENA-OFCI01000186-OFCI01000186.1-metagenomes-genome-assembly--contig:-NODE-186-length-41225-cov-6.472018_pt1 | contig 41225 bp, 41 predicted proteins | sample MGYA00153391_OFCI01 | MGnify analysis MGYA00153391
CACAAGCCGGTCACGCCGTCGAGCCTGCACGATTGCCTGGTGCAGGCCCGCCGAATTGAGCCGATCGCACCGATCGCCGCGCGCCGCGCGATCGACAACGGGCCGCTCTCGCAAGCGGTGCGCCAGCGGTTGGCTGGCGCACGCGTGCTGCTGGCCGAAGACCACCCGCTGAACCAGCAGCTCGCCTGCGAGTTGTTGCGCCGCGCTGGCATGGAGGTGGTCTTGGCCGAAAACGGCCGTGAGGCGCTCGACAAGCTCGCGAACGAAGGCCCGTTCGATGGCGTGCTGATGGACTGCCAGATGCCCGTGATGGACGGCTACGACGCGACCCGCGAGCTGCGCCGGAACAAAGAGTGGCGGCACCTGCCGGTGATCGCGATGACCGCCAGCGCGCTTGCCGAAGACCGCGAACGCGCACTCGCCAGCGGCATGAACGCGCACATCACCAAGCCGATTCACATCGAATCGATGCTGCGCACGATGGCCGAGTGGATCACCGGCCCCGGCGCGCCGCCGAGCGATGCGTTGCCCACCGCCTCGGCCACGCATTCCGCTGCCGGCGCCGCCGCCGCTCCGACTGCGGCGATCGACACTGCGGCTGGCCTGGCGTATTGCATGGGCAACGCCGGTCTTTACCGGCGTTTGCTCGACGGTTTTCGCGAAGGCGAAGCCGGTTTCATCGCCGATGTGGTCGCTGCTTCGGCCGAGCAACGCTGGGGCGACGCGCTGCGGCGCTCGCACGACATGAAAGGCCTGGCAGGCACGATCGGCGCGCAGGCGTTGCTGGTGGCCGCGCAGGCACTGCACGCGGCGCTGGGCGCGCATCGCGCGGCGCCTGACGAGACCGAACGCGTGCGCGTCGAACTCGACCGCGTCCTGAGCGAAATCGAGCAGGTCGCAGCGCGCGGTTGAGCCTGGCGGCGCCGCACCGGCGTCATCGTCTGCTGACACAATGGATTTTTCCGATCCCGCTTGTCTGACGAGGTGCCCGCATGTCCAAAATCACCAGCTCTAAAGTTAAGCCAGCCACTCCCGCCCACGCGTTCGCGAAGACGCGTAAGACCTTCAAGACCGCCTCCGGCAAAGAGGGCCAGTTTTATTCGCTGCCGGCACTCGCAAAACAGTTTCCGAACGTGAGCCGGCTGCCGGTGTCGATCCGCATCGTGCTCGAATCGGTGCTGCGAAATTGCGATGGCCAGAAGGTCACGCCCGCGCACGTCGCCGAACTCGCGAACTGGCAGCCGCAGGCCCAGCGCACCAACGAGATCCCGTTCGTCGTCGCGCGCGTCGTGCTGCAAGACTTCACCGGCGTGCCGCTGCTGGCCGATCTGGCCGCGATGCGCAACGTGGCCGCACTCATGGGCAAGAACCCGAAGACGATCGAGCCGCTGGTGCCCGTCGATCTGGTGGTCGACCACTCGATCATGATCGACCACTACGGCAAGAAAAACTCGCTCGACCTGAACATGAAGCTCGAGTTCAAGCGGAACGTTGAGCGCTACCAGTTCATGAAGTGGGGCATGCAGGCGTTCGACACTTTCGGCGTCGTGCCGCCGGGCTTCGGCATCGTGCACCAGGTGAACCTGGAATACCTTGCTCGCGGTGTGCACAAGGCCAAAGACAAGGCCACGAAAGAGACCGTCTATTACCCCGACAGCCTCGTCGGCACCGACAGCCACACCACCATGATCAACGGCATCGGCGTGGTCGGCTGGGGCGTCGGCGGCATCGAGGCCGAGGCCGGCATGCTTGGGCAACCGGTGTACCTGTTGACGCCCGATGTCGTCGGTTTCGAGTTCACCGGGCGGCTGCGTGAAGGCGTGACCGCGACCGACCTGGTGCTCACGGTGACCGAGATCTTGCGCAAGCACAAAGTTGTCGGCAAGTTCGTCGAGTTTTTCGGCGAAGGCACGAGCGATTTGCCGCTGCCCGACCGCGCGACCATCGGCAACATGGCGCCCGAATACGGCGCGACGATGGGCTTCTTCCCGGTCGACGAAAAGACGATCGAATACTTTCGCGGCACCGGCCGAACCACCGCCGAGATCGAGGCCTTCGAGGCTTACTTCAAGGCGCAAGGCCTGTTCGGCGCGCCGCGTGCGGGCGAGGTCGACTACTCACAAACCGTGTCGCTCGATCTGGGCACCGTCACGCCGAGCCTGGCCGGCCCGAAGCGCCCGCAAGACCGGATCGAGCTCGGCAATGTCACCTCGCAATTCACGTCGCTGTTCAGCAAGCCGCCGACCGAAGCCGGCTTCAACCAGCCCGCTGCCAACCTGCACACCCGCCATGTGGTGCGCGCGGGAGACGTGAACCCGGACGACGTGGAAACGCGCCAACCGACCGAGCCACTCGGCGCGCCGCGCATGGTGGTCGAGATGAGCGGCAACCGGCCGACATTGGAGGCCGCGCAATCCGAAGCCGCCTCGAAGCAACCGAAGGTGGGCGACATGTCGCTCGGCAACGGCGACGTGCTGATCGCGGCGATCACGTCGTGCACCAACACCTCGAACCCGAGCGTGATGATCGCGGCCGGCCTGCTCGCGAAGAAGGCGGTCGAAGCCGGGCTGAAAGTGGCGCCGCACATCAAGACCTCGCTCGCGCCGGGCTCGCGCATCGTCACCGAATACCTCGAGAAAGCCGGGCTGCTGCCCTACCTCGAGAAGCTCGGCTTCGCGCTCGCAGCCTACGGTTGCACCACCTGCATCGGCAATGCCGGCGACCTGCGGCCGGAGTTCAACGAGGCCATCGCGAAGAACGATTTGGTCTGCGCGGCCGTGCTTTCGGGCAACCGCAATTTCGAGGCGCGCATCCACCCGAACATCAAGGCGAACTTTTTGGCAAGCCCGCCGTTGGTCGTGGCCTACGCCATCGCCGGTACCGTGCTGAAAGACGTGATGACCGAGCCGCTCGGCAAAGGCAAGGGCGGGCGCGACGTGTACCTCGGCGACATCTGGCCGACCAGCGACGAGGTCTACGCGCTGATGAAGTACGCGATGAACGGCAAGGCCTTCAAGGCCAACTATGACAAGGTCGCGAAGGAGCCGGGCAAGCTTTGGGAAAAGATCAAGGGCGTCAAAGGCCAGGTCTACGACTGGCCCGGCTCGACCTACATCGCCAAGCCGCCGTTCTTCGACGGCTTCACGATGGCGCCTCCAAAGGTTGTTGCCGGCGTTCGAGGAGCGCGCGCGATGGCGCTGTTCGGCGACTCGATCACGACCGACCACATCTCGCCAGCGGGTTCGATCAAGGAATCATCACCGGCCGGCATCTGGCTCGAGGCCAACGGCGTGCACAAGGCCGACTTCAATTCCTACGGCTCGCGCCGCGGCAACCACGACGTGATGATGCGCGGCACCTTCGCCAACGTGCGCATCAAGAACCTGATGATCGCGGCCGGTGCCGACGGCTCGCGCGAGGAAGGCGGCGTGACGTTGTTTCAGCCGAGCGGCGAGAAGATGTTCATCTATGACGCCGCGATGAAATACATCGCGCAAGGCACGCCGACCGTGATTTTCGCGGGCGAGGAATACGGCACCGGCTCCAGCCGCGACTGGGCCGCGAAGGGCTCGCAACTGCTCGGCGTGAAGGCGGTCGTGGCCAAGAGCTTCGAGCGCATCCACCGCAGCAACCTTGTCGGCATGGGCGTGCTGCCGCTGCAGTTCAAGGGCGCGGATTCGTGGGATTCGCTCGGCATCGCGGGCGACGAGACATTCGACATCGAACTCGCCGACGAGATTCGCCCGCAACAAGACGCCACGCTCGTGATCACCGCCGCGAACGGCCAGTCACGCAAGGTGCCGCTGGTGCTGCGCATCGACACGCCGATCGAGGTCGACTACTACAAACACGGCGGCATCTTGCCGTTCGTGCTGCGGCAGTTGCTGGCGGCGTAAGGCTCGGTGGCGAGGTCGGGTGCCCGGCTGGGGGGTGCCGTGGCTGCCGACCATGCCGGGCGACCCGCCTATTTCGTGCCGGACGGCGGCAGCTGGAACCCCACCGGCACAAGCCCCCACGCATGGCCGGGCACTTTCCACTCGAGCCGCGAACCGGCGGCGATGTCTTGCGTCTGGATGTAGCTCATGCGACCGGCGTACATGTCGAGCGTGATCGAGCGTTGCGGCTTCTGGCCGATCGTCGACACCAGCCCGGCGCCCGAAATGCGCAGCTGAACCGGCCCCGGGATCGGCTGGTGAATCCACCCGCGCCCGGCCACGAGCCCGGTGCCCACGGGCAGCGCACCGCACATGCCGGCAGCCACCGCGCCGATGGCATCGGCCTCGGTAAACGCAGGCTTGTCCGCAGCGGCCGCGTGGCCGGTGCACAGCATCAAAACGAGGGCGAGCGCGCGCATGAACAAAACGTTGGGTCGATGCGCGAATTGTCGCATCGGGTCAATCGCGGTGGCTCGGTCCATCGCACGCCGGATCGGTGCCGATGCTGGCATCGATCACGGTTTGATCCGCATCACCGACCGAGACTTGGTACCAAACGCAATCACCGCCGTCGAAACGGTAGTTCCAGATGTGCGCGCGCGGGTGCTGCACACCGAAGACCCAAGCGGGTCGGCCGAAGCGCATGCGCAATTCGTCGGCCGAGATGCCGGGTGCGATGGTCGCGAGGTTCAACTCGGTCAGCACTTGCTGCGAGGATACGAGCACGCCGCTCTTGTCGAAATCAAGCATGTAGGTCTGCTTGCCGAACGAGCCCTGCGCGAATTCGAGCCGCGTGCCACCGCCGGGCAGCGCGTACTCACCGGTCGGGCCAAACAGTGAGGCGCGTGCCTGCGCGATCGGCGTGCCCAGCGGCAGCCCGCCGGGGGCCAACGTGGCGCAACCGCCGAGCCACGCGAGCGTGGCAAACAGAGCGATCGGCACGAGCCGCCGCACAGGGTTTGTAGCGAACATCTTGGTCTCCACGGTCTGCATCGAGCGCCATTCTGAACCGATCCGCGGCGTCGGGTTCGGTTACCGGCAGCCTCCTAGAATCGGTGAATGACACGCACTCCCCTGCCCTTCGTAAAGATGATCGATCACGGCATCCACGTCATCGACACCGGTTTCCACCGCGACGCGTTCGACGCCGCCTACCTGATCGTGGAAAACGGCCGCGCCGCCTTCGTCGACTCCGGCACCAACGACTCGGTGCCGCGGTTGCTGGCCGCACTCGATGACGCCGACGTGGCCCGCGACGCGGTCGACTTCGTGATCGCAACCCACGTGCACCTCGACCATGCGGGCGGTGTCGGCCTGCTGATGCAGCAGTTGCCGAGCGCGCAGCTCGTCGTGCACCCGCAAGGCGCGCCGCACCTGATCGAGCCCAGCCGCCTGATGGCCGGCGCGCGTGCGGTGTACGGCGACGAAGAAGTCGCACGGACGTACGGTGACGTGATCGGCGTGCCGGCCGAGCGCGTACTGCGCACCGCCGACGCCATGACGCTCGAGCTCGCCGGCCGCCCGCTGCAGTTCCTCGACACGCCCGGCCACGCGCGCCACCACCACTGCATCTGGGACGCCCGCAGCCGCGGCTTTTTCACCGGCGACACCTTCGGCCTCTCGTACCGTGAGTTCGACACCGCGCGGGGCGCATGGGCGATGCCGACGACCACGCCGGTGCAGTTCGAGCCCGAAGCGCTGCGCCATTCGATCGAGCGCATGCTGGCGTACACGCCCGAGTGCATGTACTTGACGCACTATGGTCGCGTTGGCGACGTACCGCGCCTGGCAAACCTGCTGCTCACCCAACTCGACGCGATGGTCGCGCTCGCCGTCACGCTGCCCGATGACGAACATCGCCATGCGGCACTGATGCAAGGCCTCTGCGCGATCCACATGAACAGCCTGCGCGCGCACGGCAGCACGCTCCCCGAGCTACGCGTGTGCGAGCTGCTCGCGATCGACCTCGAACTCAATGCGCAAGGCATCAAGGTGTGGCTCGACCGCAAGAGCAAACGATCCGCCGGAGCCGCCGCATGACCACCGTTCACTTTCACCTCGAAGGCCAGGTCGCGATCGTGACTGGCGCGTCGCAAGGCATCGGCGCGGCCTGCGCCGAACGGCTCGCGCACGATGGCGCGGCGGTCGCGCTATGGGATGTCGACGACGCGCGCGGCACGGCGCTCACCGCAAGCCTGAACGCGCGCGGGCATCGCGCCGTCTACCAGCACTGCAACGTTGCCGAGGCGAACGAGGTCGAGGCGGCGCTGGCGGCCACGCTGCAGGCCTTCGGCCATGTCGACGCACTCATCAGCAACGCCGGCATATTCAAAGCCGCGAACTTTCTCGACATCACCGAAGCCGACTGGGATGCGGTGATCGACGTGAACCTGAAAGGCGCCTTTCTCGTGGGCCAAGCGGTCGCGCGCGCGATGGTGGCGGCCGGCCGACCGGGGGCAATCGTCAACATGAGCTCGGTCAACGGCATCATGGCGACCCCGAGCATCGCGAGCTACAACGCGAGCAAGGGCGGCGTGAACCAGCTGACCCGCGTGATGGCGCTCGCGCTCGCCGACCACGGCATCCGCGTCAACGCCGTCGCACCCGGCACGATCGCGACCGAGCTCGCGCAAAAGGCCGTGCTCGGCAGTGACGAAGCCAAGGCCCGCATCATGAGCCGCACGCCGATGAAGCGCCTCGGCGAGCCGAGCGAGATCGCCGACGTGTGCGCGTATCTGTTGAGCAGCGCATCGAGCTACATGACCGGCGAAATCGTCTACGCCGATGGCGGGCGGATGACCTTGAACTACACGGTCGCGCCGTGACGACATGATCGCGTTCGACTTCGCGCCCGTCACCGAGGCCGACTTCGACGCGTTGGTGGCGTTGCGCATCGAGACGATGCGCGCCAGCCTCGAGCGCATCGGCCGCTTCGACCCGCAGCGCGCGGCCGAGCGTTTCCGCCTCGCGTTTCGGCCCGCCGATACGCAACGCATCGTCGTCGACAGCGTCGATGCAGGTTGCGTCGGCTTCTGGGCCGAATCCATCGACGCGGCAAGCGCCGATGATTGCCGAGCAATGCGGGTCGAGCACTTCTACATCGACGCTGAGTTTCAGGGCCGGGGGCTCGGCAGCGCGGTGCTGCAGCGGCTGTTTGACAGCGCGCTGGATGGCATCGAATTTTTCCGTGTCGGCGCGCTGCGCGAGAGCGACGCGAATCGCTTCTACCAACGCCACGGTTTCTTCAAAGTCTCTGAAGACGAATGGGACATCGCTTATGAACGACCCTGCCACCTTGCCGCCGGTTGAAGGCGGTTGCCTCTGCGGCGCCGTGCGTTACCGCGCCACGCCGACGCACCGCGAGGGCTACTACTGCCATTGCCGGATGTGCCAGCTCGCGTTCGGAAACACGCGCGCGGCGTTCTGCAACCTGCCCAAAGACGAAGTCGAGTGGACGAGCGGCGCGCCGTCGTACTGCGCGTCGTCGAACTTTGCGGCGCGCGGTTTTTGCGGCCAGTGCGGCACGCCGCTGAGCTTCGCGTACGACGACTCGCAGCACATGGATTTGTCGATCGGCAGCCTCGACGACCCTGCGGCATTCGCCCCTGCCTCGCACTTCGCGATCGAATCGCGCATCGCTGCCTGGCATGCAGAAGACGGCCTGAGCGGCGAACGGCTGGACGCGAACGCGCCGACGATGGCGCGCTGGACGCAGGCTGACGGAGTTGACGTGAATCCGGGCGTGAACGCCCCGCGCAAAGCCTGATCAGCCGGCCGGCTCCCCTCTTACCTCAGCAAGCCGTCGACTGCAATTCCCCACCATCGAACGAAAGAGCTCACCATGCGATTCCTCCACACCATGCTGCGCGTCGGCGACCTGCCGCGCGCCGTCACTTTCTACACCGACGTGATGGGCATGACGCTGCTGCGCCAGTCCGAGAACCCGTCGCAAAACTACTCGCTCGCCTTCCTCGGCTACGGCAAGAACCCCGAGCACGCCGAGCTCGAGCTGACCTACAACCACGGCGTGTCGAGCTACGAGCTCGGCACCGCTTACGGCCACATCGCCATCGGCGTGCCCGATGTCGCGGCGGCCTGCGAAAAAATTCGCCACGGCGGTGGCAACGTCACGCGCGAGGCCGGCCCGGTCAAAGGCGGCAGCACCGTGATCGCCTTCATCACCGACCCCGACGGCTACAAGATCGAGCTGATCGAGCGCGCTGGGTACTGACCGCGCGCGGGACCACCTACTGCCCTAGAAGATGCTCGCTCAAGGCGTTTCCAGCTCATTTGAGCGCCGCGGCATCCACTACGCGTGGGTGATCGCCGCGGTCACCTTCCTCGCGATGCTGACCACCTCGGCGGCGCTCGGGCTGCCGGGCGCGATGCTGCAGCCGCTGAGCCGCGAGTTCGGCTGGAGCATCGAGCAACTCTCGTCGGTGTTCGCGGTGCGCTTCGCGTTGTTCGGCTTGCTCGGGCCGTTCGCGGCCGTGTTCATCGGGCGCTTCGGCCTTCGCCGGGTGATGGTCAGCGCGGCCACCCTGATCGCCTTGGCGATGGCGCTCGCCACGCAGGTGACGCAACTGTGGCAGTTGTTCCTGCTGTGGGGCCTGGTGCTCGGCTGCGGCACCGGGCTGACCGCGCTGGTGCTCGGCGCGATGGTCGCGAACCGCTGGTTCACGTCGAACCGCGGGCTGGTCGTCGGCTTGTTCGCGGCGAGCACGGCGACCGGCCAATTGATCTTCTTGCCGGTCGCTGCCTGGATGATCGAGGCACTCGGCTGGCGCTACGCCGTGATCCCGGTGTTCGGCGCCTCTGTGGTGATCGCGCTGCTCGCCACGTTGTTCATGCGCGACCACCCGGGCAGCATCGGCCTGCGGGCATTCGGCGAGCCCGAGGGCGGGCCGATCGAGGCGGCGCCGGTGCGCGCGACCCGGCTCAACTTCCTCGGTCCGTTCCAGGTGCTCGCCGCGGTCTCACGCAACCGCACGTTCTGGATACTCGCCGGCACCTTCTTCATTTGCGGCCTGAGCACCAACGGCCTGCTGCAAACGCACTTCATCTCGCTCTGCGGTGACCAAGGCCTGAGCGCGGTGCCGGCCGCCTCAGTGCTTGCGATGATGGGCGCGTTCGACCTCGTCGGCACCACGCTCTCGGGCTACCTCTCGGACCGCTACGACAACCGCAAGCTGCTGTTCTGGTACTACGGCCTGCGCGGCCTTTCGCTGTTCTGGCTGCCGTTCTCGACCTTCACTTTGTACGGCCTGTCGATCTTCGCGATGTTCTACGGCCTCGACTGGATCGCGACCGTGCCGCCCACCGTCAAGCTCGCTGCGCAGGAGTTCGGCAAGGAGAAGGCCGGCATGGTCTTCGGCTGGATCTTCGCCGCGCACCAACTCGGCGCCGCCACCGCGGCCTATGGCGCAGGCCTCGCACGCACCTTGCTGTTGACCTACAACCCCGCGCTGTTCGCAGCGGGTGCGGCGTGCCTGGTGGCGGCAGCGGCGGTGATGATGATCAGGTTGCAGGCGCGGCCCGCGGCTGGGGTCGCACAGGCTTGAGTAGACAGGTCGGACAACTCGTATAGCAGCGCTGGCGAACGCGTCGGTTGCCGTCGCACGCCATAAAGTGCAGTCCATGACAAGACCGGACTCTGACTCTGCGATCGCCGAAGCCATCTTCGCTTTGCTCGATCGGCGCCGTGGCGACGCCACGATTTGCCCCTCCGAGGTCGCTCGGGCAATTCATCTGCAAGAGTCCGAGTGGCGCGCGGCGATGCCGAGAGTCAGAAGCGTTGCGGCCGCGCTGGCTGCGCGCGGCCTGCTTCGTGTGACACGCCGCGGCGAAGAGGTGGATGCGACGAGCGAGGGCGGTCCGATCCGGTTGGGTCGCGCGGCGATCGTCGACCGAAAACCGTGACTTCTCGCAGGCGGCGACAAATCAACACAGCAAAAAGACATCGCGAAGGCGACCCGGTCGTCCAGGAACTTTCAGGCTAGCGATTCATGCCCAAGACCGCAGTGAAAAAATCAACCGTGACGAAGGCATCTTCGTACGATGTGGCCGAACATCTGCGCACGCCGAAAGAGATGGCGGCGTACCTCGATGCGTGGCTCGAAGGGGCGCCCGACGACGCGTCGGGCATTGCCAGAGCGCTTGGCGATATCGCGCGAGCCAAGGGCATGACCCAGGTCGCGAAGGATGCCGGTTTGAGCCGGGAGAGCTTGTACCGCGCACTCAGCGCCGATGGGACTCAGAGCTTTGCTACCGTCTTGAAATGGGCGAAGGCCTCGGGCGTCAAGCTGCACGCGCAGGCCGCTTAGCCGACCAGCGCAGGGCACTCGCCTCACGCGCCAATGCCGTGATCCGCGCCCAGTCTTTCGCGGCCACCGCGTCGGCCGGCGTCAGCCACGAACCACCGCAGACCTTCACGTTCGGCAGCGCCAGAAAATCGGGCGCGGTCGCGAGCGAAATGCCGCCGGTGGGGCAAAACACGACGTCGGTGAACGGCCCGGCGAGTGCTTTCAGCATCGCGATGCCACCGGCCTGCATCGCGGGGAAAAACTTCAGGAAGAAGTAGCCGTCGGCGTTGGCCTGCATCACCTCGCTGCCGGTCGCGGTGCCGGGCAAGAGCGGCAGGCCGATCGCGCGGCAGGCGTTGCCGATGGTGGGGGTGTAGCCGGGGCTCACGGCAAACGTGCAGCCCGCGTCTTTGGCGGCCTGCGCGTCGGCGGCGCTGCGCACGGTGCCGGCGCCGAGGATCGCCTCGGGCACGGCCTTGGCGATCGCGGCCATGCACTGCAATGCGATCGACGTGCGCAAGGTCACCTCCAACACGCGCACGCCGCCGTCGACGAGCGCCTGCGCCATCGGCACTGCGTCTTCGATCCGGTTGATCACGATGACCGGAATCACCGGGCCGTATTGGACGAGTTCGAGTGTGTTGTTCATGGCGTGGGTTCCTGTTGAGAAGACGGCGTTCTGGTCAGAGCCAGGAGCAGGCGCCCTGCTCCGCGCTGAGCACATTGCGCCGCATCCCGGCGAAGAGTTCGCGGCCGAGGCCGTGGCCGTTGGCGTGCGCGTTCGCTTCGGGCAGCACGGCCTGTTCGCGCGCGGCCCAGGTGGCGTCGTCGACCAACGCAGCGAGCGTGCCGGCCACCGCATCGAGCCGGATCACGTCGCCGTTGCGCACCTTGCCGAGCGGACCGCCGTGCATCACCTCCGGGCTCGCATGGATCGCAGCCGGCACCTTGCCCGAGGCGCCGCTCATGCGCCCGTCGGTGACGAGTGCGACGCGAAAGCCCCGGCCCTGCAGCACCGCCAGCGGCGTGGTCAGCTTGTGCAGCTCGGGCATACCGCAGGCGGCCGGCCCCTGAAAGCGCACGACGGCGACGAAATCGCGTTCGAGTCCGCCGGCCTCGAAGGCAGCGAGCAAGGCCTCCTGCGTGTCGAACAGCAGCGCGGGCGCCTCGACGATGTGCCGGTCTTCGGGCACGGCCGAGACCTTGATCACCGCGCGGCCCAAATTGCCAGTCAACAACTTCAGGCCGCCTTCTTCGCCGAACGGCGCGGTGGCCGTGCGCACGATCGCGGCGTCGATCGGCGTGGCCGGCAAATCGCGCCAGCGCAGTTGCTTCTCGCCATTCGACGTGGGCACCTTGCCGTATTCGCGCAAGCCGCCGGGCACGACCGTGTTCACATCGCTGTGCATCGTGCCGCTGTCGATCAACTCACGGATCACGAAGCCCGGCCCGCCTGCCGCTTGAAACTGGTTCACGTCGGCCGTGCCGTTCGGGTACACGCGCGCCAGCAGCGGCGTGGTGTGCGAGAGGTCGGCGAAGTCGGTCCAGTCGATCAGGATGCCGGCGGCGCGAGCCACCGCGACCCAGTGGATCAGGTGATTCGTCGAGCCGCCGGTCGCGAGCAACGCGACCATCGCATTGACGATCACGCGCTCGTCGACCAGTTTGCCGATCGGCATGAAGTTGTCGCGATCGACGATGCCGAGCAAGGTGCGCACCGACTCGCGCGTCAGCGCCTCGCGCAGCTCGGCGTGCGGGTGGATGAACGCGGCGCCGGGCACGTGCAGGCCCATCGCTTCGAGCAGCATCTGGTTGCTGTTGGCGGTGCCATAGAAGGTGCAGGTGCCGGCGCCGTGGTAAGCGGCCGATTCGGCGCGCAGCAACTCATCGCGGCCGACCAGGCCTTGCGCGAACTGCTCGCGCACTTTTGTTTTGTCGGTGTTCGAGAGGCCGGTGCTCATCGGCCCGGCCGGCACGAACACGCACGGCAAATGCCCGAAGTGCAGCGCGCCGATCAACAGGCCCGGCACGATCTTGTCGCACACGCCGAGCAGCAGCGCACCGTCGAACACATCGTGGGTCAGCGCGATCGCGGTGGCCATCGCGATCGCGTCGCGCGAGAACAGGCTGAGCTCCATGCCGGGCAACCCTTGGGTCACGCCGTCGCACATCGCCGGCACGCCACCGGCGACCTGCACGCTGGCACCGAGCTTGTTGGCCTCGTCGCGAATCAGCGCCGGGAAACTTTCGTACGGCTGATGTGCCGAGAGCATGTCGTTGTACGCGGTCACGACCGCCAGGTTCGGCGCGCGCTCGGCGACGATGCGCAGCTTGTCGTGCCCGGGCAGCGCTGCGAAGGCGTGCGCGACGTTCGCGCAACCCATGCGGTCGGCACCGCGCGGGCGGTTCATCGCGGCATCGACTTGTGCGAGGTATGCGGATCGCGTTGATGCGCTGCGTTCGACGATGCGCCGGGTGACTTCGACAACGGCTGGCTTCATGGCAGGATCCTGGTCGTAACCGATTTTTCGATTTTCCAGTAACCGAGTTACATCGTCAAATCATTCGGCAGCTCAGCGCAAGCGAATCTCGACGCGGCGCGCCTCGCGCGCATCGGCACCGCCCGCGGTGACCAACGGCTTGTCCATCACGAGGTGGTCGGGTGCGACACCGTTGGCTTCGAGCGCATGGCGCACGGCCAGCGCACGTTTCTTCGCGAGCTCGGCGTTGGTCGCGGCATCGCCACTGGCGTCGTGAAAGCCCGAGATCAGCACGACCTTGTCGGCTTGCATGCGCGCCGCGTCGGCGACCTCGACGAGCACCTCCGACGACCGCGGCGGCAGCGCATCCGAGCCGAGTTCGAAGTAGATGCGACCGTCGGGTTCACCGGCGATGAGGCGCGTGGCGGCCGCATTGCTCGTCGTGCTGCCAACCACCGCAGGCCGGTCTTTCGCAGCGCCGGCCTGCCCCTTGTAAATGGCCAGTCCGAGAACGCCGGCAATCACCAACACCACCACACCGGCCAGCACCATCAGTGCGTAATTTTGACTTTCGTCGTTTTGATCGTTCATTCCAGACTCCGCGGGTGAGCTTTCCATTTTAGAGTGGGGCATGACCTCCCCCTATTCGGCCCTGCACCTGCGCGACCCGCAATCGATGCTGACCGACGCGGTGCGCACCTGGGGTGGCGAGCAAGACCTGTGGGTCTTCGGCTACGCCTCGCTGATCTGGCGCCCCGAGTTCGATGCCGACGAGCAGCGGCCGGCCGTCGTGCACGGCTGGCATCGGGCGCTCGAGATGCGCTCGCGCGTGAACCGCGGCACGCCGGAATGCCCGGGTCTGGTGTTCGCACTCGTGCCCGGTGGCTCGTGCCGCGGCATGGCGTATCGGATCGGTCGGGCGCGCGCCGGTGCAGAGCTGGAGCGGTTGTGGGCGCGCGAGATGCCCACCGGCGTGTACGACCCGAAATGGCTCACGTGCCGCACCACGCAGGGCACGGTGCGCGCCCTCGCCTTCACGTTGAGCCGCAGCAGCCCGGCGCACACCGGGCCGCTGGCCGATGCGGAGTTGATCGGCCTGTTGCGCTGCGCCGCAGGCCGCTTCGGCAGCACGCTCGACTACTTGTTGGAAACCGCGCACTCACTGCGCGGCTGCGGCATTCGCGACCGCGATGTCGAGCGGCTCGTCGCGCTCGCGCGGCAGCACGGGCTGGTGTGAGCCGCGACGAGAGCGCGCACTACCAGCGAACAACCAGCGCGCTGTCAGCGCACTACCAGCGCACTACCAGCGCACTACCAGCGCACTACCAGCGCGGCACCGGCGCAGCCGCGCTCGGCGCGGTGCGGCGCACACCTTCGAGATCGGCGAGCGTGTCGACATCGACCAGCACCCCCGCATCGTCGACCTCGAGGCCGAACGACGGGTAACGTGCGATCAGCCGCTTCGCCCCTTCGTCGCCGCTGAGCACACTCAGCTCGGCGTACAACTCGGGCGAGAAGCCGACCGGATGCCCGCGCCGGCCCTTGTATTGCGCATACGCGACCGCGTGGTGTTCGAGCTGCCGCGCGACCTTTTGCAACGTGACCGGCTGCACCCGCGGCATGTCGCCGGGCAGGATCAACCAGCCCGCGGCGTCGGGCAGTGCGTTGACGCCGGCGCTGATCGAAAAGCCCATGCCCAAACCGTTTTGGCCCGGCGCACCGACTTCGGGCAGCACGATCACATCGCGCGCGGCAACGCTGCGGCAGGCTTCTTCGGCAAGCGCCTCGGTCGTCACGACGACGACTTGAAGCTGGCTCGCGATCGCATGTTGCAGCGTGCAGCCGAGCACGGTCGATCCCGCCAGGATTTGGACGAGCTTGTGGTCGACACCGAGAAACCTCGACCCCTTGCCCGCTGCCAGCACGATCACTGCAGGCTGCCCGCCCATCGGCTCTCTCCCGTTGTCGTTGAGTTTTCTACGAACCCGCCGAGAATGAAAGGCGCAGCGTGTTTGAGGTAGTCGTGCGTCTACCTAAGGCATTCCCCGTACCCTTTCTATACTTGCGCCAATGGACAACATCGCCGACATCCGCAAGAGCTACGAGCGCGCCGAACTCGACGAGTCGGCCTCGCTCGCCGACCCGGTCGCGCAGTTCGGCCTGTGGCTGCAGCAGGCGATCGATGGCCAGATTCCCGAACCGACCGCGATGACGCTCGCGACCGTCGGCGCGAACGGCCGGCCGTCGACCCGCATCGTGCTGCTCAAAGGCTTCGACGCGCGCGGCATGGTCTGGTACACCAACTTCGAGAGCCGCAAGGGGCGCGAGCTGGCCGGCAACGGCTGCGCGGCGCTGCAGTTTCATTGGGTCGAGATGGAGAGGGTGGTGCGCATCGAAGGGCGTGTCGAGAAGATTGCGGCCGAGGAGGCCGACGTGTACTACGCCTCGCGGCCGCTCGCTTCGCGCATCGGCGCATGGGCGTCACCGCAAAGCGAGGTGATCGCGTCGCGCGCGGTGCTTGTCGCCAACGCGGCGACCTTCGGCGCCAAGTTTTTGTTGCAGCCACCGCGCCCACCTCACTGGGGCGGCTACCGGCTGGTGCCCGATACGTTCGAGTTTTGGCAGGGCCGCAAATCGCGTCTGCACGACCGCTTGCGCTACCGGCTCGACGCCGACACCTGGCTGCGCGAGCGCCTCGCGCCCTGACACCGTGACGCCGGCGGCAAGGTCGGGTCAGCCCGGCGCCACGCGCGCGGCGAAGGTCTTGCGAAACTTCTCGACCTTGGGTGCGACCACCATCGCGCAATAGCCTTGGTTCGGGTGGTTCACGAAGTAGTGCTGGTGGTAGTCCTCGGCGCGCGACCAGTTTTGCTCGGGCAGCACCTCGGTCACGGCCCGGCCTTTGTGCAATTCGTCGACCTCGGCGAGCACCTCGCGCGCGGTCGCTTCCTGTGCAGCGTTATGAAAGTAGATGCCCGATCGGTACTGCGTGCCGGTGTCGTTGCCCTGCCGGTTCAGCGTGGTCGGATCGTGGATCACGAAGAAGATTTCGAGGACTTCACGCAGCGTGATTTGCGCGGTGTCGAACGCGACGCGCACGACCTCGTTGTGCCCGGTCGTGCCGGTGCAGACCTGCTCGTAGCTCGGGGTCATGACATGGCCGTTGCTGTAGCCCGATTCGACGCCGACGACGCCCTTGACGCGTTCGTAAACGGCCTCGGTGCACCAGAAGCAGCCGCCGCCGAGGGTGATGGTGTCGATGCTGGTTGTCATTCATTTCTCCAAAGTGGATGTGTCGCCGCTACGCGACCGGGCATACATGGCGCCGGCCGCCCGCAAATCAATCAGCTCGGTTTCAGTTCACAGTGAGCGCGAGCTGCACGCGTGGGGTCCAGGCGGCGTCGGCTTCAGCGGCAGCACGAACTTTCGGCGCGGCCAGGAACAGCCGGTCGCTCGTCAGCCCTTTGGCCAGCAGCGCGTCGCGTACCGCGATGCCGCGCTGCAGCGCGAGTTCGCGCATCGCCTCTTCGGTGACCGGCGCGCGCGCTTTCAACAACGCCTCCATCTCGGGGCCGGGAATGTCCTTCGCGAAGCCGATCGGGTTGCGCGGTTTGTCCGGCAGGTCGGTGTCTTTGTAGACCTGCTCGAGCAAGCGCGCGCGCTCGTCGGCGCCCAGCGTGACGGGCGCGCTCGCTGGCGTGGCAGGGCCGCCTGCGCGCAGCGCATCGCGGCGCTGTTCGGCGACAAGCCGCGCGTCGAGCGCCGCGCTCTGGAAGGCATCGCGCTCCGAGCTTGGCGCCGCAGCGCCGGTGAGTGTCATCTTCAGCGTCGGGCGATCGGTCAATGCCTTCGCGACCTTGTCGATCGCGGCCGCGGCCGAGGGCAGCAGTTGCGCGGTGCCAGGCTTGAACTCGACGACGCTGAGGTCATCGCCGCCGCCGCCACCACCAGCGAGCAACGCGAACGGCGCGGTGATGGCCCGCGTCAGCAGGTTGACGATGACCTGCCAGATGATGCCGCCGACGCTGAACTTCGGGTCGTTGACGCTGCCGCTGACCGGCAGGTTGATGTCGATCACACCGTTGCGGTCTTTGAGCAACGCGACGGCCAGCCGCACCGGCAATTTGGTCGCGTCTTTCGATTCGATCCTGTCGCCGAAGGTGAGCTGGTTCAGCGTGACCTGGTTCTTCGCATCGAGCTTGCCGTCGGCCTCGATCTTGTAGACCACTTCGAGCGAGAGCTTGCCGCGCTCGATCGCGTAGCCGGCGTACTTGCCGGCATACGGCGAGAGTGGCGCGAGCTCGAGGTCGGTCGCCTTGGCGCGGATGTCGAGCGCGAGCGGCTTGACGGTCGGGTTGAGCTGGCCGCTGATGTCGAGCAGCGCGGTACCGGCGGCGCGGCCACGCAGTTCGAGCGTCGCCATCTCACGGCTGCCCGACTGGAACGCGCCGAGCTTGCCGTTCAGTTCGGTGAGCGCCGCGCTGTAGTTCGGCCGCACGAATCGGTCGGTGAAATCGACGCGGCCGTTGGTCAGCTTCGTCGCACCGATTTTGAGATCGAGTGGCAAACCGCCGCCGTCATCGGCGAGCGGCGGCGCTGCGCTCGCAGCGACCGATGGATTCGGCGCATCGACGATCGTCAACGGCGCCGAGGCGGCCGCGCCCGGCGGCAACGCACCCGGTGCAGCGGCCACATCCTGCAGGTTGAAGCGGCCCTGGTCGGTGATCACGAGGCGCGAGTAAAAATCGGTCAGCGCGGCCTCTGCGATCTCGACCCGCGGGCGCGCCTTGGGTTTGATCGCGACCTTCACGCCTTTGAACGCAAAGGCCTGCCACGACAGCAATTCGTCGCTGCCGTTCAACGTGACCGGCGCGCCGGGGTCGGGCAGGCTCGCGACGTGCACGTCACCGAGCAACACATCGCCGGCAGCCGCCAGGTCGAGCCCCGCGGGCAGATTGCGCAGGTTGATATTGCCGGTGTAGCCGACCTCGGCGCGCAGCAGCGTGAGTTGTGTCAGCTCGGCGAAGTACGGCTTGAACAATTGCACCGGTACACGTTCGACGCGCAAGTTGCCGCTCGCGAGCAGCGGCGCGATGCCGAGCTTGCCTTTGAAATCGACCGCACCGGCCGGCCGCTGGCGATCGCGCTTGTCGAGCTTGTCACCGCCGACGCGCACGCTCAGCTGCAGGCTGGCCGGCGGCACGGCGCGGTCGCCTTGCCACTCGAGGTTTTGCAGCGCAACGCGCAGGCCGGCGAGTTCGACCCGCACCGGTTCGGTCTGCCCGCGGTGCAGGGTGGCATCCGCGAAACGCAGCTGGCCGCCTTCGAGCAGCAGGTCTTTGAGTTCCACTTTCCAGGCCGCGAGCGGCGGCTCGGAAGGCAGTGCGACGCGCGGCGACGTCGACTCGCTTTTTTGTACCGTCCAGCCTTGCACGTTGAGCTTGCCTTCTTTGTCGCGCGATACCTGCACGGCGGGCTGCACGAGCTTGACCTTGCCGATTGCGACGGTGCGCGCGAGCAGATCGACCTTCACATCGGCGAGCGCGAGCTGCTTCAGTGCGACGGCATCCGGCCCGGATTTGTCGGCTGTTTTGCCGCCCGCTTCACGCAGCTTCAAGTTGTCGAGCGCGAGGCTGTCGAGCGTGAGTTGCAGGCGTGGCGCATCGGCGGCGTTCGACCAGTCGAGCTGCGCTTGCGCGGCGAGTTGGCCGTCGATCGTCGGCACCAGCGTTTGCGCGAGGTAGGGCGCGAAAGCTGCGAGCGACACGCTGCCGAGCTTGACGGCGAGCTTCGCGTCACGATCGGTGACCGGGCCTTCTGCCGAGAACTCGGCGAGCGCCGGCGTGTTCGGGGTCTGCGTGTGCAACGCCCCTTTGACGACGACAGCGATCGGCTTCGTCAACGGCCACCGAACCTGTTTGGCGCTGACGTTCAGGCCGTCGATCTGCAGCGCCGCGGTGGGCTTGACGGCCGCATCGGTCCACGTCAGGCGCGCGTCGGCGAGGTCGAGTGCGTCGAGGCTCGCTTGCCACGCCGGCGCCGCGGTCGTGGTGGGTGCGGATGCGCCCGAGGCCGACGAAGAGGTCGCCACCGCGGGCACCTTCGCATCGGCGCTCGGTGGCGCAAGTTGCAGCAGGTTGATCTTGCCGGCCGCATCACGCGTGGCGTCCAGTTGCAAGCCGTCGATGCGCAGCGTGTCGAACGCGAGCTTGCGCGCCAGCGGTTGCACATCGCGCAAGCCGAGTTGCAGCGCCTGCCAGCCGAGCAACGGCGCGCCAGCTGCATCGGTCAGCGCGAGATCCTTCGCACCGAACTTGCCCTTGATGGCGACAGCCGGTGCACCGCCGGGTGGCACCGCGAAGTTGATGTTCAGGTCGGCCGAGACATTGCCCTTCGTCACCTTCACCGGCAATGACGCCGGCAGATAGCCGAGGTAGGGCGCGAGGTCGAGCTGCGCGAATGCGAATTTGAGGTCACCGCTGCGCGTCTGTGCGAACGGCGTGGCTTGCGCCCCGCTGTCAAACGCTGTGCCGTTGAGCTTGAACGCCAGCCGCGGCGCGATCTCGATCTCGACCTGCGCCGGCAGGTTCGAGATGAACGGCAGCGACAGACGCAGCGCATCGACCACCTGCACGCGCTTGGCCGGCTGGTCGTCGAAGCGCAGTTGCGCGTCGCGCACCTGCACGTTGTAAAGCGCGAACCGGGCCGGCTCGGTGGGGGCGGGCTTGACATCGGGCTGGGGCGTGAAGCGCGCGATCAGGTCGTCGATGTCGTAGTGGCCGTCACCGGTGCGCGCGACGCCCAAGCGCAGCGCATCGACTTCGAGCGCCTCGATCACCGGCGCGAGGCGGAACAACGAAGCGGCCGAGAGCTTGGCGTGCAGCCGCCCGATTTGCAGCAGCGGCGCCTTGGCCGCCGGCAGGCCGGCGACTGCGAGGTCATGCAGTTCGAGGTCGAGACTCCACGGATGAAAACTGACCTCGCCGAGCGTCACGCTGCGGCCGAGCGCTTCGCTCGCGCGCAGCGGCAGTTGCCACTGCAGCAACTTCGGCACCGCCAGCCACGTGACCAACCACAGCGCCAGCATCACCCCGACACCCCACGCCAATCTTCTGATCCAGACCACTGCGTTCTCCTGCCGTTTCACCCGATGCCGATGCCGTTGTCAGGCCGCGTTTGCGACGCTGTTACCCGCTGGCGGGTTCACGGCTCGCCGGCCCAGTAGTCGAGGTCATCGGCCAAGGCGTTGACGCGGCTGAACTCCCGCGTCTCGCCGTTCAATGGGCCTGCGGCACGAGCCATGTACTTCCCCGAATCCGGGTACTCGACAACCTCGGGGCTGTCTCTCGTGCTGATCGACAAAAACTTCAGCGGCGCTGCCGAGGTGTTGATGATCTGGTGCGGGTACTGCGGACCGGGCGGGATGAAGACCACGTCACCTGTTGCGAGCGCAAGCATTTCGCCGGCCACCCGCAGCGTGCCTTCGCCCTCGAGCACGACGAACGCTTCTTCCTGTGCGTAGTGAAAGTGGTAGGGGCAGCCGCGCTTGCCGGGCGGCAAAGTGTCGATGCTGATGCCGAGCTTGGTGGCGGCGGTGCCTTGGGCCAGGCGCGCGCACAGCGTGTCGTAGAGCGGCTCGCGCAGTTCGCGCTGCATTGGGGCGTTGTCGAAGTTGCGAATCAACGCGGCGCGCAAGGCGTCTGTGGCGGCGGTCATGACATATCTCTCCGGATTGCAAACTTGCCGTGATCATGCCTCGCTGCGCTCGAGGCCCTGCTGCACAATCCCGACCCATCCTGAACCCCCACCCAAGGCCCACCTTGAACAGCCTCTTCACGATGTTCGGCATCGAATCCTGGAAGCCGCTGCTCACCTCGCTGCTGCTGCCGCCGGTGCCGCTGTTGTTGCTGATGTTGATCGGCGCGCGGCTGATCCTGCCGCGGCGCGGGCTCGGCTGGTTCGTCACGCTGCTCAGCGTGACGTTGCTGTGGTTGAGCGCCTGCACTGCCAGTGCGCAGTTCTTGTCGCAATTCGCGCTGCACCCGCCCGTGGCACTGACGAGCGACCGCATCAAAGAGCTGAAGGCCGCCAAGGTGCCGACGGCCATCATGGTGCTCGGCGGCGGCGCCGAGCCGTTCGCGCCGGAGTACGGCGTCAGCAGTCTTTCTTACGGCTCACTCGAGCGCTTGCGATACGGCATTTGGCTGAGCCGAGAGACGGGCTTGCCGCTCGGCTTCAGCGGCGGCGTGGGCTTTGCGCAGCCCGACGCGAAACCCGAGGCGCAGATCGCCGCGCAAATCGCCGCGAGCGAGTTCGGCCGGCCGCTCAGGTTCGTCGAAGACAACTCGCGTGACACGCGCGAGAACGCCGCGCGCACGGTCGCGCTGCTGCGCCCGCTGGGCATCAAGCACATCGTGCTGGTGACCCACGGCTGGCACATGCCGCGCGCACTCAAAGCTTTCGAGACCGCGGCCGCGGGCAGCGAGATACGTATCGAAGTGGCGCCGATGGGGTTGGCGCGCAACACCGAGATGCCAGTGCTGCAGTGGATTCCCTCGTCGAAGGGCACAACCGACGTGCGCAACATCCTGCGCGAACTGCTCGGCCGGCTGGCCGGCGCGTGAGGGTTGGTGTGACGGTCGGCGCGGGGCCGGCGCGCGGTTGAGGGTCATGCCACCTCGGGCAACTTGTGCAGCAACTTGTCGAGCGTGACCGGGTACTCGCGAACGCGCACGCCGGTCGCGTTGTAGACGGCGTTGGCAAGCGCCGCGCCAACGCCGCACAACCCCAGCTCGCCGACGCCTTTGGCCTTCATCGGTGACGAGATCGGGTCGGTCTCATCGAGAAAAATAACGTCTTGGTGCGGTATGTCGGCATGCACCGGCACCTCGTAGCCGGCAAGGTCGTGGTTGACGAAGAAGCCCCGGCGCTCGTCGAACGCCAACTCTTCCATCAGCGCCGCGCCCACGCCCATCGTCATCGCGCCAATCACCTGGCTGCGTGCCGTCTTGGGGTTCAAGATTCGGCCGGCCGCGCACACCGCCAGCATGCGCCGCACGCGAATTTCGCCGGTCGCTGAATCGACGCCGACCTCGACGAAGTGCCCCGCGAAAGTGGACTGCTGGTACTTCTTGGCGAAGTCACCGAAATCGATCGCGTCTTCGGCCACGAGGCCGGCTTCGCCAGCGGCTTCGGCCAACGTCATGGTGCACTCGCCTGAGCTCACACGCCCGTTTTCGAACGTCACATCTTGTGGCTTGAACCCGACCTTCTGCGCGATCACGCCACGCAGCTTCATGCAGGCCGCGTAGACGCCGGCAGTAGACGAGTTGCCGCCCCACTGCCCGCCCGAACCGGCCGAGACCGGCGAGGCCGAATCACCGAGGAACACCGCCACCTTGTCGATCCCGACGCCCATCACCTCGGCCGCGGTCTGCGCGATCACGGTGTAGCTGCCGGTGCCGATGTCGGTCATGTCGGTCTCGACCGTGACGATGCCGCGGCCATCGACCCGCACGCGTGCGCCCGACTTCATCACCATGTTGTTGCGAAAGCCTGCGGCCACGCCCATGCCAACCAGCCACCGGCCGTCGCGCCGCTGGGCCGGCACAGCCTGCCGCTGGTTCCAGCCGAAGCGCTCGGCGCCGAGCCGCAGGCACTCGATCAGGCGGCGCTGCGAGAACATCCGCTCCGGTTTTTCGGGGTCGACCTGGGTGTCGTTGAGAAGCCGGAACTCGACCGGATCGAGGCCGAGCTTCTCGGCCATCTCGTCCATCGCGATCTCGAGCGCCATCAAGCCCGAGGCCTCGCCCGGTGCGCGCATCGCGTTGCCTTCGGGCAGGTCGAGCACAGCCAAGCGCATCGCCGTCATGCGGTTCGCGCCGGCATACAGCAGGCGGCTCTGCGCCACAGCCGTTTCGGGTTGACCGCCGGGCAAATCGCCCGACCAGCTCTCGTGGCCGAACGCGGTGATCTTGCCGTCGCGGCCGGCGCCGATGCGGATGCGCTGGATCGTCGCGGGGCGGTGCGTGGTGTTGTTGGCGACCAGCGGGCGCTGCAACGTCACCTTGACCGGCCGGCCGGCAGCGCGCGCGCCGAGTGCGGCAAGCAACACGTCGGTGCGCGTGAACAACTTGCCGCCGAAGCCGCCGCCGATGAAGGGCGAGATCAGCCGCACGTTGTCCTTCGGCACGCCGAGGGTCTTGGCGAGGTCGGTGCGGCCCCAATCGATCATCTGGTTCGACGTCCACACGGTGAGGCGGTCACCTTCCCAGGCAGCGGTCGACGCGTGTGGCTCCATCATCGCGTGCGACTGGTCGGGGGTGGTGTAGGTTGCGTCGAGCTGTACTGGCGCCGAGGCAAACGCGCCCGCGAAATCGCCGACGGCGGTGTCGGCCGGTATCTCGCCGGTGGTCGGCCTTTTCGCCGTGGCCTTGGCCACGGCCAGATCGAAGGCGCCCTGGCCGGCCACGTACTGCACGTGCACCAGGTGCGCCGCGGCCCGCGCCTGCTCGAAGGTCTCGGCGATGACGAGTGCGACGGCCTGGTGGTAGTGATCGATCTCGGGCCCGCCGAGCAGCTTCGCGGTGTTGCGCTTGCCCTTGCCGAGCCGGCCGGCGCTGCGCGCGGTGACGATCTCGATCACGCCAGGCGCGGCGCGCGCCGCGGTCAGATCCATCGAGGCAACCTTGCCTTTCGCGATGGAGGAGCCGACGACATGGCCGTAGGCGGCGCTAGGGACGACGTCATCGCGCTCGTAGGCGTAGCGCGCGGTGCCGGTGGTCTTGCGTGGCCCGTCGATGCGGTCGAGCGGCTTGCCGACGACCTTGAGCTGGTCGACCGGGTTGGTGGTTGCGGGGGTGTCGAATTTCATGGGTCAGGCCCTCGCCTGCATCAGTACGGCGCCGAGCGTTCGCTCGACCAGTTGCAGCTTGAATGCGTTGTCGGGTGTGGGCTGGGCGCCGGCCAGTAATTTGGCGCTCGTTGCCTTTGCGCCGCGCGGCAGTTCGGCCTCGGCCGCTTCGACCCGCCACGGCTTGTGCGCGACGCCGCCGACCGCGACGCGGCCACTGCCGTTGCGCTGCACGATCGCCGCCACCGACACGAGCGCGAACGCGTACGACGCGCGGTCACGCACCTTGCGATAAATATGCGTTCCGCCGACAGGATTGGGCAGCGTGACCGCGGTGATCAGCTCGCCGGGTTCGAGCGCGGTCTCGACATTCGGCGTGTTCCCGGGCAGGCGATGGAAATCGGCGATCGCGATGCGCCGCTCCTGCCCGTCGGGTCGCACGGTTTCTATCGTTGCATCGAGCACGCGCATCGCGACAGCCATATCGCTCGGGTGCGTGGCGATGCACTCTTTGCTGACGCCGATCACGGCGTTCGAACGGCTCACGCCGCCGATCGCGCTGCAGCCGGTGCCGGGTTGGCGCTTGTTGCACGGCTGATTCGTGTCGTAGAAATACGGGCAGCGCGTGCGTTGCAGCAGGTTGCCGGCAGTCGTCGCCATGTTGCGCAACTGGCCCGACGCACCCGAAAGCAGCGCCCGCGACAGCACGGCGTAGTCGCGCCGCACGCGCTCGTCGGCCGCGAGATCGGTGTTGCGGACCAGCGCACCGATGCGCAGGCCGCCATCGCTGGTCGGCTCGATCTTGTCGAGCGCCAGACCGTTCACGTCGATCAGGTGGCCGGGTGTCTCGATCTGCAGTTTCATCAAGTCGAGCAGGTTCGTGCCGCCAGCGATGAAGCGTGCGCCCGGGTGGCTCGCGGAAGCAGCCGCAGCGGCCGCGGGCGAAGTCGCACGTTCGAACGTGAAGGCCTTCATGCGCGCCTCCCGGCGACTTCGGTGATGGCTTCGATGATGTTCGAGTAGGCGCCGCAGCGGCAGATGTTGCCGCTCATGCGTTCGCGCAGTTCGTCGGCCGAAAGCGAGGGCCGCACGTTCAGGTCGGCGCTCACGTGGCTCGGAATGCCGGCCTTGATTTCGTCGAGCACCGCCACGGCCGAGCAGATCTGGCCGGGCGTGCAGTAGCCGCACTGGTAGCCGTCGTGCTTGACGAAGGCCGCCTGCATCGGGTGCAACCGATCGGGCGTGCCGAGGCCCTCGATCGTGGTCACACTGGCGCCGTCGTGCATCACCGCGAGGGTGAGGCACGAGTTGATGCGCCGGCCGTCGACCATCACGGTGCAGGCGCCGCACTGCCCGTGGTCGCAGCCTTTTTTGGTGCCGGTCAGGTGCAAGTGCTCGCGCAGTGTGTCGAGCAAGGTCGTGCGGTTGTCGAGTTCGAATGCATGCGCCTGGCCGTTGACACGAAGGTCCAGCTTCGAGCTGGGCACGGATGTGGTCGGCGATGCGCGCAGCGACGCGGGTGGGAGTGTCGATGGGGTCGATGAGGGGTCGGCGGCCGTGGCCGCCTTGGCTGCCGATGAGGCGCCGACGATCATGAGGTTTCGCCTTGAGATCGACAGGTCGGTCGAGGTGTTCATGGGTGTTGCTGTCCGGTGTTTGGATGAGGACAGTGGCCCGAACGCGTGCACGCCGGCCACGGCACTGCGCAGCTGCAGAGGCTAGAAGCGCTGCTGACGGTCGCCTGTAGGAAAGGATCGCGAATCGCAGTAGTTCACATCCCTCGAGCACGGGCGGCAATGGTCGTGACTGCATCGGCGGCATCGCTCAAGTCGATCGTGTTTCGGCCGGAAAACGACATTCCCTTCGTCTCCGACTACGACGACATCAAGGCGCAATACGCCTTGATCGCCACCAGCGGCAAGCGCACGAACGCAAAAATAGAAGCACTCACCCAATCGATCAAAGACGATGCCGGCAAGGAAGCGCTGGTGCAGCTGAACGCCGCCCGTGCCGACTACCGCGTGCCACGCGACAAACTGGTCGGGATGCTCAAGGCCGGCCGCGCCGAAGTGGCGAAAAACGTGCTGTTGCTCGAATTGCGGCCCAAGCACGCCGCCTACATGGGCCGGCTCGATGCACTGGTCAAGTTTTTGAAAACCCGCATGGGCGAATCCGGCGACAAGGTGAACGGCACCTTCGACACCGCAACCACCGCGCGCGGGCGCAACGATGCCTGAGGTGGTCGCCTCGATCCGGCGCGTGACCGACATCGTGGCCGAGATCAGCGCGGCGAGTTCCGAGCAGAGCACCGGCGTCGCGCAGATCGGCGAGGCAGTCTCGCAGATGAACCAGGCCACGCAGCAGAATGCCGCGCTGGTCGAAGAGAGCGCCGCCGCGGCCGAAAGCCTCAGGGGCCACGCGCACAAACTGGTCGACACGGTCGCGGTGTTTCAGCTAGCGCGCGTGGCGGCCTGAAGCCTCAACGCGGCAAGGTGCCGCTCCGCGTTGCGGCCATTTACCGCGTTTGCAAAATGCTCAATTGGAACTGCCTCGCACCCGGGCCGTCGGCCGGCTCGACGCGCGCCAGTTGCTCCCAAGGGGCGATGGCGCCGGGGTAGTCGTGGCGGTCGAGTGCCAGCGTGGCGGCGAGCGCGAGCGCCTTCGGTTGCAACGGATCGAGCTGCAATGCGTGCGCGATCAACCGCGCCGATTCGCCGCTCGTGGCATGCGGGTCGAGCACCGCCGCCGAGAACGCACAGTCGGCCAGCAGCGCCGGCTCGTCGGGGCGCAAGCGCAGCGCGGCCTTGCAGGCATCGATCGCTGCGGCGTGCCGACCGAGCGCCGCGTACGAGCGCGCCAGCGTGCGCCAGCCGTCGACATCGTCGGGCCGCGACTTGAGCCGCGCTGCCAGGCTTTCGATCAACGTATTGACCCTCGATTCGGCTTGGTCGAGCGCGGCATCGACCGGCGCGAGCCCCGGTGACAGTGCCGAGCCCTGCATCGACGCCGATGCCGATGCCGAAGTCGATGCCTCACCGTGCTCCGGCGCGCCGATCCCGGGCACGCCGAGAAGTGCCAGGCCGGCAACCACGGCGAGCCCGCTGGCGGCCAGCGCCGCAATGCGCAACCGCGCCCCCGGGCCGGGTCGCGGCGTCATTTGCCGACCCCCACGAGCATCTGCCCGGCGCGTGCACGCGCCAGCGCCTCGCCGGCTGCGGGTGGTTGGTAGTTCGCAGCGTGCCGTGCGAGCAACTCGCGCGCGACGAACACGCCGTCGGCGTTGACCTGCCCTTGCACGACCACGCCCTTGCCTCCCTCGGACAGCCCGGGCACGACGCCGTCGAAGCGCACCGGCACCTTGCGCACCGTGTCGCTGACGCGAAAGCGCAGGGTCGTGCCGTCTCGCGCGAGTCTGCCGCGTTCGACCAGCCCACCGAGCCGAAAGGCGCGGCCGGCGGGTGATTCCTTGGCTGCCACCTGCGATGGCGAGTAGAAGAACACCAGGTCACTGCGCAAGGCGTTGGCAACCAGCGCGGTCGCCCCGCTCGTGCCCGCGACGACGCAGACGATCAACAGCGTGCGGCGCGCGCGGTGTCATGACTGCAGCGCCGGTGAGGCGCCGATCGGATCGAAAAAGAGTGCTTGCACGCGCCGCCCTTCGGGGTTGTGGAACCGCTGCAATTGCAACTCTCGGGCCGCGGCGCCAGCGCGCTGCGCTCGCGCCCGAATGGGCCACCGCGCAGAGCCGCCGCGGCTGCGCGGCCGGCCCGCGGTGTGCTGTCGATCGTGTCGAAACGTCTTGATACCGCAGACGCGGCATCGCGTACGAACGGGCTGTTGCGACCCCTCACATCTGAATCACCTGAACGCACGCGCACACAAAAAGAGTCGTCGCCAACATCGACTCGCTCACCACACGCCGCCGGCTGCTGCAGGCCTCGGCCGGCAGCGCACTCGCGCTCGTCACCGGGCACGCGCGGTCGGCAGTTTCACCGTCGAGCGCCGCACCCGATTTCACGCTGCGCACGCTGGTCGGCCCGAACATGCGGCTGGCCGAGCAGCGCGGCCGCGTCGTGATGATCAACTTCTGGGCCACCAGGTGCGGCGAGTCATCCACCTCATTGCAGTTTTCATCGTGTTCGGTGTGATGTCCGCATCGGCAGACGCAGCGGGTTGCACGCCGCATCGTGAGTCGGTCACGTTGAATTTGGCTGACTTCGTCAGTTCAGGCGAAATCACGATGCCGCCTGCGGGAGTACGGACTCAGGGAATGGTTTTGCTGTTCGCCGGTTCCGATGTTGCAGACATGGACGGCGCCATCTCAGGCAGAGGGGACAAAATTGTGTCGCGGCCTTTGCGACAGATCGCCGACCGACTCGCCTGCGCTGGCGTGGCCTCGCTGCGTTACAACAAGCGCCATGTGACCGGATCGACCACGGTCGACCGCGACAAATTCGATCGGTTGACCGGCAACAACTTGGTCGAAGACGGCCGAACCGCGCTCGCGATGAATCGGGTGCATCGGTCTTTGTCGCGCCTGCCTGTCGCGCTGATTGGCTGGAGCGAAGGAACCACGGTGGCGATGGCGGTTTCCGCGGCTGAACCGTCCGTGCGCGCGATCGTGCTCATGGCGCCAGCGGTCGATTCTTCAGCGAAGATTGCACAGCAGCAATACCCGCGAATCGGTCGGCCCTACCTCACGCGTTATGCGACGAACGGCACTCTCGACGCCGACGCAATTGGGCGGGCCGAATCAGGCCCGGGTGGCGTGCTCGCTCAAATCTTCGTTCACATGTTCAAGGGGTTTCGACCCGACGAAAAGATCAACCCACTGCTCGACGCGAACAGTGACGGGCAGATCGGTTTCGATGAAGCCGACCCAGTCATTGCGAGCTGGTACGCAGATACACCTGACAGTGGTCTGGGCATGGCAGGTAGCGATCGGGCGTTGAAGGGCGTCTCTGCAGCCTTTGGGCCGCACACCCCGCCAGTTTTGATCATGCAGGGCATGAACGATTCGATGATCGATCCTGCGATGGCGCTGGCCTTTGCTCGCCGGGCAGGGGTCGGCGGGCGGGTCACGCTCAAAACCTATGAAGGGCTGGGCCACTCTCTGGGTCCAGCACGCACGGCAATCGAAGATGATTTGCCTTCCATGGCCACTCGCCCGCTCGATGACATGGCGCACTGGGTGAATGCGCTCTTTGGCAAGACCGTTGGGCGCAATCCCGTCCTGACGCATTGACCGCGTTTCAACTTCGAGCGCAGCACACTACTGGATCGCTCTATCGGCAAGACTGCAAGCCTCGGCCAGTTCGTCGAACAGGCGATGGTGCAGTTGGAACGCGAGCTGAGCCTCCTGCACCAGGGCGTCCTGCTCGCCCGCGTCGACGGCAATGCCGGCCAGCCCAGCGCGAAACGCCTGCGTCAGCGCGTGCGTCCGCGCCGCATCGCCGAACTCGTAAAACGCGGTCGCGGTGGCCTGCTCGGGCGACAGCGTTTTCGCGACGATACCGCGCAGCCTTTGACCGCCGCTGAGGTCACCCAGGTAGCGTACGTAGGCATGCGCGAGCAATGGCGCGGGGCAGCTCGCATCGAGTTCGAGCACGCGGTCGCGGTAGTCGCGCGCTGCGGGCTGCAGTGGCAGCGCATCGGCCCAGCCTGCGCCGTGCAGCAGGTGCAGATCGTGCGCCAGCGCAGGCGTGCGCCACAGTGCCGGCAAGTAGATGGCGGCGATCACCGGGTGCTGCGCGTGGCGTTCGAGCGCGGGCTCCAGCACCACGTAGATTGCATGCAGGTTGCGCAGCAGCGCAGCGTAGGCCGTGCGCTCCATGTGGCCGCGCAGCAGCACGCCCATGAAGGTGCTGCGTTCGGCAGCGGTGTGCAGCGCTCGGGTTTCGGACTTCAGGCGTTCGGCGAGGCTGGAGGTCAAACGGTGCTCCGTGATGGGGTAATGCACCCGATCATAGGCAGGCACCGCCGCCCTCGGCTCGCAAGGTATCGGTATTGCCCGGCTACTTCACAGCCAGCTCCACGCGACGCGCCTTCGGGTCTTCACCCGCGAGGTTGGCCTCGGCCGATTTCGGCTTTTCGAGCACGACGCGGTCTTCGGCGATACCCGCAGCTTTGATGGCATCGCGCACCTCGAATGCACGCTGCTTTGCGAGCGCCTGGTTCTGCGCAAGGTCGCCGCTGGCCGAGTGGTAGCCAGAGACCGTGATCTTGGCCAAGGGGTTCGCCTTCAGTGCCGAGATCAATGGCTCCAGGCCTTTGACCGCATCGCCCGACAACGACGACGATCCGACCGCGAACAGCAGCATCGCATCGTTGGCCGACGAGACCGCGGCCGGTGCCGCCGAGACGGCGTCGGCGGGCGCAACGACCGAAGCACGCACGCCGGCCAGTTCAGGGTGCGTCGTCAGCATGCTCGCGCCGTACAGCGGCTTGTATGCGCCCTGGTGGCAGGTGGTGCAGTTGAGCTTGGGCGCGTCGCCGGTCGGGCCGAGGCGGTTCGCGGGGTAGACGCCGCCGAGCGGGTCGAGGTAGGCCGTGTTCAGGTCGCGCGTCATGCGGATGCCGTACCACGCGGTCGAGCGCTGCGGCGTGCTCGCATCCCACTGCGCGAACGAGCGCGTGTTGTGGCAGTAGGTGCAGTTCACGCCGAGCGACTGCGACATGTGCATCATCAGGCCGTAGGTGTACTCGGTCTGTTTCACGGATTGGCGGTTGCCGGTCGGCAGCGCCGTTTTGCCGACCACCCGGATCTGGTTCGCCTGATCGAGAAACGGCGTGAACGGGTCGTAGGGCAACGATGCCAAGGCGACCGCGCTCGACGGTGAATTTTGACCGGCGCGGCTGCCGATCATGCCGGCGGCATGCGTGTCGACCGCCGGCGCGAACCAGATATTTTCGGGCACATTCTTGCCACGGTGGCAGGTGTAGCAAGTGACGCCGGTCTCGGCGACGTGGGTCTTCCAGTCGGTGTTGACGTGGCGCGTCATCTGCAACATGCGGCGTGCAACAACCTTGGTGTACAGGCCGTCGCTGGAAAAATCTTCGCCGGCCTTGTGGCAGTAGGCACAACCCTGGTCGGGCGAGACCCAGGCCGTGATCGACACCATCAGCCGCGTGAACTCACCGACGCTGGTGTCGCCGACGACCTGCACGTTCTTGAAAATCGCCGAGGCCCGTGGCCCTTCGGCCGAGGCCATCGGCGTGTCGGCCGGCAATGCGTTCAAAGGCATTTGCGCCGCAACCGTGCGCGGGTTGTAGACCTGCTGCATGCCGACGCCGCGGTAGCCGCGCTGCACGCTGTCGACCGGCGGGCGCTCGCAGCCGGCGAGCAAGGCAGCAGCCGCGACGATGGCGGCGACCGCAGCACCGCGCGAGACGATGAAAGGCATCATGGTTTGACTCCCTGGAGCGTGGCCGGATCGACCATCGGGGCGAACACCGCCGGGTAGACCGGTGCCACGTGGTGCTTGACGGCCCACAGGTACCAGTTGTCGACGACCGTGCCGGTGAGCAGGATGCCGATGCCGCCGACCAGCGGGCACAGCACCGCGAACCACCAGCCCCAGCGGTGGATCGACTCCATCGTCGCGTTGAAGCCCATGGTCCAGCGCCAGAACAGCGCGGCGCGTTCGCTCGCGGTGCCGCGGTCGACGATCTGCTCGATCTCGCGCTCGCCGCCGAAACGACTGACCGCGAGGATGGTCGCACCGTGCATCGCGAACAACAGCGTCGCGCCGTACAGGAAGGCGATCGACAGCATGTGGAACGGGTTGTAGAACAGGTTGCCGTAGCGGATCGAAAACGCTGCGGTCCAGTCGAGGTGCGGGAAGATGCCGAACGGCACCGCCTCACCCCACGAGCCCATCAACAGCGGGCGAATGAAGCCGAGCACCAGCATCAACCAGATCGCTGCAGCGAAAGCCCACGGAATGTGCGTGCCCATGCCGAGCGCGCGCGCACGGCGGTACATGCGCACCCACCACAGCAGCACCGAGCTCGTCATGAAGAAGCCGGCCATCAACCACCAGCCGCCCTGGTTCAGCGGCGGGAAAAGCTTGAGCCCCATGCCCGGCGGCGGCGGCTCGAGCGCGAGCCAAGGCAGCTGGCGCACGAACTGGATCGGGCTCCAGTTGACCGAAGCGAGCATGTTCAGCCCGATGATCTCGATGCAGATGAACATGCACAGCGCCGAGGCCAGCCCGAACCAGCCGAGGTAGATCGGCCCGATCTGCGCATCGCCGAGCTTGCCGATCCAGTGCAAGTGGATCGGTGGGCCCTCGCGCTCTTTGTTGCCGCTCGCGAGCGGGATGCCGGCGTAGGCAGGCGCATAAGCTTGTACGCGAGTGAAGATGTTTTGGTACTCAGCCATCAGGGTCTCCTCGGGGCCTTGTTCTGATTTCGGTGTGCAGATTCAGTTCGACCAGATCGGCAAGTTCAGCCACCAGCTCCACCATTCGGGCCAGCCACGGGTCCAGAACGGGCCGCTGATCACGATGCACACGGCACTCCAGAAGCCAGCCGACAGGGCCAAGAACAGGCCGAGGCGGTGGATGCCGAGCGTGCCGATCGAGTACCCGATGGTGTCGCGGAAGAAGGTGTTCTCGTGTTCCGCGGTCTTGACCGTCTGGCCCTTCGGCGGACTCGTGGCCGACAGGATCAGGCCGCCGTGCAACGAGAGCGCGAAGGTCGTCGCGAAGAAGAAGCTGACGGCGAGCATGTGCGCCGGGTTGTAGTGAAAGTGCAGGTATTGGTAGCCCGTGTTCGAGACCCAGTCGAGGTGGCTCATGATCCCGTACGGGAATCCGTGGCCCCAGGCACCGAGCAGGAACGGGCGTACCACCGTCAGCGTTAGATACGCCAGGATCGCCACCGCGAACGCGAACGGCACGTGGTAACCGATGCCGAGCTTGCGGCAGATCTCGACCTCACGCAGCGCCCACGAAATGAATGCGCCGGTCGCGCAGATGGTGATGAGCTGCCAGAGGCCGCCTTCCATCAGCGGCGCCATGCCGAGCCCGTATTTCAGATCGGGTGGTGCGATCGAAATTTGCCACAGGTTCCAGGTGCCGCCTTGCGAGGCGCCCCAAACGATCAGCAGCGTACCCACGACAGAGAAGAACGCCGTGGTCACGCCGAAGAAGCCGACGAAGAACGGCCCGACCCAGAAGTCGAACAAGTCACCGCCCACCAGCGTGCCACCACGGACCCGGTACTTGTGCTCGAAACTCAGCATCGCCATGAAAGGCTCCTCATCATCCACCCGGATCGGTGCGCGGCCGTTGCCGGCGCGCGTACCGTCAGTCTCGTTGCAGCGGGCAGGTGCAAGGCGCTACGTCTCGCCCTACCCGCTTCCTTCGAACTCGCGTTCGTTACTTCGCTGCCGGCGCCGTTGCGGCCGCTGGCATCGGAGACATCTGCCCCGAAACCGTCATCCCCTTGCGCGGCCCTTCGAGCCAGTTGAAACGGTCGGTACTCAGCAAGATGAAGTGAATCACCAGTGCCAGCACGAACAAAAAGGTGAACAGGGCGATCAACGTCCTGCGCGGATCGAAAAGCATCCATACACGCCACATGTTGTTTCCTCCTACGCGGTGAATCCGACTGCGATGTAGGCCATTGCGACCTCCTTGGCATCGAGCACGATCGACGCATAGCCGTTCGCACCCGGCAGCCACGGCCGCCATTGCCAAGCCAGGAAGTGCGCGACGACTGCAATCAACGTGAAGATGATGAAGCTCGTCATGAAAATTCCGTGAAACTCTTTCGCTTCCTGCTCCGTCAATCCGGACAGGGAGCCTTGCTTGATGTCAGCCATGCTCTTTCTCCTTTTGGGCCTTGTCGACCCTCTTCGGCCTTTCGGCCCACACCGCGAAATGCCCCCGCGGCGGGGTTTGCTGCAGCGGGTGCTGCGGCAATCTGGACGGGGCCGCGCCGTTCAAGCGGGCTCCCCTTGTTTGAGTGCGTCGCGCGACTTGGCCACACGCGCCGCGGTCACGCGTTCTTCGCCGTCGCGCTTGGCGTCGCGCTCGGCGCGATCGCGCAGGCGCTTGGCCGCCGAGATCTGCACCAGCACCGGCTCGGTCTCGACAAACTCGCCGAGCAACGCTTGCGCATCGTCGTCCCATGGGCGCGCGGGCTCGTCGCCCAAACGTGCGGGCGTGGGGTCGACTTTGTCGAGGTCGGTGCCGAGCGGCAGGATGTGGAACAGCGCATCGAACAGCGCGTTGCAGAACTCCTGGATCAGGTAAGTCGCACCCGCATAGCCCATGAACGGCGTGCCGGTGTGGCGCCGGATGATCGGCAGCGGGAACGATGCGGGGATGAAGCTGGTCTTCATCATCCCGCCCCCGCCGCATTCGGCGAGGTACATGCGTTCGTTGTAGCTGCCGTACAGAACGAGCGGCGTCTTGTCTTTGACGAGGCGGCGCACTTCGTCGTTGTCGGTCTTCGCGCCCGGTTTGCGCGCGATCGCGAAGTTGCAGGGCAAGCCCATTTCGTCTTCGAGAAAGTGGCGGATACCGCGCGTGTAGGTTTCGTTCGCGACGACCGCGAAGCTCGCTGTACCGAAAAAATCTTGCGTGACCGAGCGCCACAAATCCCAGATCGGCTTGATCGTGCTGTGCTTCTCCCGCTCGATGAAGGGCTCGGGGTCGAGTCCGAGCAGCTCACCGAGTTTGCGCAGGAATGCGGTCGTGCTGTGCAGGCCGATCGGCGCTTGCAGGTAAGGCCGGTCGAGCGCCTCGCACAGCATGCGGCCGAACTCTCGGTACATGCAGATGTTGACGTCGGCTTCGACCAGGCGCGACACATCGGCCAGGTGGCTGCCGAGCGGGAACACCATGTTGATCTCGGCGCCGATGCCTTGCACCAGGCGGCGAATCTCGGCCAGGTCGCTCGGCGAATTGAAGGTGCCGTAGCTCGGGCCGATGATGTTGACGCGGGGCTTCTCGCCCGCGGGGCGCTCATTGAGAGGTTTGCGCGCCGGCACCTTCTTGAGCCCGTACTCCGACCATAACCAAAACATCGCGCGGTTCGCGCACTGCCATTGGTCTTCGTCGATCGTGCGCGGCAAAAAGCGCTGGATGTTGGTGCCCGCAGGCGTCACGCCGCCGCCGATCATTTCGGCGATCGAGCCGGTGACCACGACCGAAGGCAGATCAGGATCGAGCGCGGCGTGCGCACGACGCATCGAGCCTTCGGTGCCCTCGCGGCCGAGCTGTTCTTCGGCCAGACCCGTCACGACGATCGGCAATTCGTGCGGCGGCAGTGCATCCGTGTAATGCAGCACCGAGGTCACCGGCAGGTTCTCGCAACCGACCGGGCCGTCGATGACGACCTGCAGGCCTTTGATGGCGGTGAAGACGTAGACGGCGCCCCAGTAGCCGCCCGCACGATCGTGATCGAGGACCAGCATCAGGGGCTCCCTTCCTGTTCCCTCTCCCTTTGGGAGAGAGTTAGGGTGAGAGCCGCGCAGCGGCAAAGGCTCGCGGTGCTGCGCATCAAATCATCTCCTCGGCCTTGCGCTTCTTGATCATCTTCATGACCAGGCGCTTCGTTTCGGCTTTGAATTCGGGGCGGTCTTGGGGCACGCCGTTCGAGGCTTCCCACACACCGGCGGCGTGCGCGGTGCCGGTGCTGCCGAAGAAGGCTTTCATCTGCTCGAAGCGGGCCTTGTTGCCGATCGCCGCGTTGATCACGGTCGCCAGCGAACCCGCGCCGGCCGGGCCCATCAGCGGGCGCGCCGAAATCAGGTTGGTGAAGTACAGCGCCGGTGTGCATTGCTCTTTCGCGGCCTGCACGACAGGCGTGGTGCCGATCGCCAAATCGGGCTGCCACTCGCGCATCGCGGCCAGGTCTTGTTCGAGCGACGCGCGGAACTGCACGTGCACGCCTTTGGATTCGAGCCATTGGCGGTCGGCGTCCGACCACGCGGTGCGCGGGCATGCCGTGCCGACATAGCGCAAATCGGCACCGCTCTCGACCAGCAGCCGTGCCACCAGCAACTCCGAGCCTTCGTAGCCGCTCAGCGTGATGCGCCCCTTGATCGGCATCCTGGCGAGCGCGGCCTTGATGGCGGGCAGCATCCGGTTCTTGGCCGCGTCGATCCTGTCTTGCGACACGTTGACCGAATCGCCGATCGCCTGCAGCCACGCTTCGGTGCCGTCGTGCCCGACCGGCGCCGAGCCGATCACCTTGCGGCCCGCGGCCTCGAACTCACGAACACTCGCGGTGTAGAACGGGTGGATCGCCGCGACCGCCGCGCAGTCGAGCGCCGCATACAGCTCGCGCCATTCGCGCGTCGGCACGACCGGGCCTGCCGCCAGGCCCATCGGCTCCAGCATCATGCCGATGATCATCGGGTCGGCCGGGAACATCTCGCCGAGCAGCGTGATGGTCGGCTTCGACGCGCGCGCTTCTTTCGACCAACCGCGTGGCGCCTGCACCGGGCCGGCCTGAATTTCGGAGCGTGCGTACTTGAGCATCGCGCCGGCAAGCACGTCTTTCGCCTCGGCATGCGTGGGCACGCCGAACCCGGGCACGTCGATGCCGATGATGCGCACGCCGTTGATCTCTTTCGGCAAGATTTGCAGCGGCACGCCGCTGGCGGTCGGTACGCACAGGTTGATGACCACGATCGCATCGAGCAGCGCCGGGTCGGCCTGCTTGTGCACGGCCTCGCGGATGTCTTCGAAGAGCTTGCCTGTGACCAGCGATTCGCTGTTGAACGGCACGTAGCCGACGCTGCGTTTGGCGCCGTAAAAATGCGAAGTGAAGGTCAGCCCGTAGACACAGCAAGCCGAGCCCGAGAGGATGGTTTGCGTGCGCCGCATGCGCAGGCCGACACGCAACGCGCCGAATGCGGGGCACATGCTTTGGGGCTGGTCATGCGGGCCGGCCTTCGGGTCTTTCGGGTAGTCGGTCGCGTAGCGGTCGAGCACTTCGAATTTGCCTGCGGACTTGGCCGCCGCGAGCATCGCCTCGCCGCCGGAGTGGCAGCCCATGCCATCGCCCTCGATGGCCGTGGCCACCTTCAGGGGAACGATGGGGATGGTGGTGGTGGTGGTGGTGCTCATGGTGCAGCGGTCAAACCTCGTCGTAGACCACTTCGAGGGTCTCGTGCTTGACCTCGGTCTTGCCGCACATGTCGAACTGGGTCGCGGGCTCCAACACCACGTCACGCCCGACCGAGGCAGCCGAGAACAGACCGAGCAATGCGTCTTGCGTCATCGGCTTGGGCCGCACCGGCGTCGAGGTGCCGACGTTTTCGGCAAGCTCGGCGAACATCGGGCCCCAAGGCGAGCCGGGCCGGCCGATGATTTCGTAGCTCGCGCTTTTGCGGCGGATGTCGTCGTTCGCAGGGATCACAGAAAGCACCGGGATGCCGACCGCCGAAGCGAAGGCCGTGGCCTCGCCGGTGCCGTCGTCGCGGTTGATCACCATGCCGGCCACGCCGACGTTGCCGCCGAGCTTGCGGAAGTATTCGACCGCGCTGCAGACGTTGTTCGCGACGTACAGGCTTTGCAAATCGTTGCTCGCAACGACGATGACCTTCTGGCACATGTCGCGGGCGATCGGCAGGCCGAAGCCACCGCAAACCACGTCACCTAAAAAGTCGAGCAGCACGTAGTCGAAACCCCACTCGTGAAAGCCGAGCTTTTCGAGCAACTCGAAGCCGTGGATGATGCCGCGCCCACCGCAGCCGCGGCCCACTTCGGGGCCGCCGAGCTCCATCGCGTAGACGCCGTCACGCTTGAAGCAGACGTCGCCGATCGCGACAGCCTCGCCGGCGAGCTTCTTCTTCGACGAGGTCTCGATGATCGTGGGGCAGGCCCGGCCGCCGAACAGCAGCGAGGTCGTGTCGCTCTTCGGGTCGCAGCCGATCAGCAGCACCTTTTTGCCCTGCTGCGCCATCATGTAGCTGAGGTTCGCAAGCGTAAAGCTCTTGCCGATGCCGCCCTTGCCGTAGATCGCGATGATCTGCGTTTCCTTGGTCGGCTTCGATGTGGAAACCGGTGGCGGCTCGACGGCGGCTTCAGCGCGCAGGTCGCGCATCATGATGGTCGTGGCACTTGTCGGCGTGCTTGTCAAAGTACTCATGCGCAGGCCCTCCAGTCGAGGTCAGCCAATTGAACGAGGTGAGCCAGACCGTCGCAGGCGCGCATGAGGTTGTCGATCAACTTGCTCATGAGCAATCTCTCCAGTCCAGGGTCATCTTCAGACAAGCGGGGTCGCCGAACGCGGTGCGGTAGGCCGCATCGGCGGCGAGCGCGTCGTGCCGGTGCGTGATCAGGCCGGCGAGCGACAACGCGCCGGATTCGGCCATGTCGCGCACCGCCACAAGGTCAGCCGGCTGCCATTGCGCTGCCACGCGAATGCGCGCCTCGCGCATGAAGGCGGGTGCGAACACGAACGAAAGCGGCGTGTCGTAGAAGCCGGCGAGCACGACTTCACCGCCGGGCGCGAGGCGTGAGATCAGCGTGTCGAGCAAAGCCGAATCGCCGCTCACGTCGCAAATCGATTTGTAGTCACGCCGGGTGTCGGCAGCGGGGTCGACCACCGTGTAGCCCGCCGCGCCTTCGCGACGCGCTGCATTCGTTTCCCACACCACCGGCGATGCGCCGGCCGCGACCGCGAGCCGCGCGATCATGCGGCCGAGCACGCCGTGGCCGATGATCAGGTCGGGTTGGCGCTCGAGCGCACCACCGGCCACGTGATACGCCGTGGCGGCGAGTGCCAGCAACACGCCCTGCTCACCCAAACGGTCAGAAATGCGCACCGTGCGTGCACCTGGCAGCACGACGCGCGAGGCCGCGCCGCCGAACAGCCCGCGGACATCGCCGAAGCATTTGGCGCCCGGCACGAACACGCGGTCACCGATCGACGCGCCGGAGCTTGCGCCGGCCTGCGTCACACGGCCGACCGATTCGTAGCCCGGCACCAGCGGATAGCCCATGCCGGGAAAGGCCGGCATGCGCCCGGTCCACAACAGACGTTCGGTGCCTGTGCTGATGCCGCTCCAGTCGATGTCGACGACGACATCGCCTTCGGTTGGCTCGGTCAGGTCGAGCCGGCTCAGTGTCAACTGCTCGGGCTGCTGCAACACGACGGCCAGTGCCCTCATGCGGCGAGCCCCGGGCGGCGGGTGGTGAGCGAGATGTCAGGTGGGAGATTCATCGCAAGTGTCATTCTCTGCTTACTACCGTGAGTGTCAATGTGGATTTACAGCGAATCACACAGGGTTTTCACCCGCACGGCGCGCAACCAGCAGTTGCGTCTGCAGGGGCATGCGGGTCGGCAGGCGCCGTACCGCATCGAAACCAGCGGCCTCGAGCATCGACGTGAGCTCGTCGACACGACGCGGCCGGCCACGGCCCATCGCGAGCAGGTAGAAGCCGAAGTAGGCGTCGCCCATCGCCTCGGCGCCAGGCGTGCCGGCCATCGGTTCGGCGAGCAGCAACGTGCCACCGGGCGGTAGCACGGCGTGCACGGCGCGCAGGATCAGCAAAGCGCTCGCGTCGTCGTGGTCGTGGATCACGCGCACCAGCGAAGCGATGTCGGCACCGGTCGGCAAGGCATCGCTGAAAAAGCTGCCGCCGTGCACGCTCGTGCGTGCGCCGAGGCCGGCGGCCGCGAAGCGCGCATCGGCGCACGCAGCCACGGCCGGCAGGTCGAACAGCATCAGGCGAAGCGACGGTGCGCGCTGCGCGACGGTCGCGAGAAAGCAGCCGTCGCCACCGCCCACGTCGAGCAGGCAGCGATGGTGTCCGAGCGCATACGCATCGAGGATTTCGTAGGCGACCAGCGGCTGCGAGGCGGCCATAAGCGCCGAATAAGTGCCGACGCGCTCGGCCGATGCCGGGCCCGGCGCTTGCGCGTCGTCGTACGACCAATAGCGTGCCAACGCGTTGTCGCGGCGCTCGTCTTTCGTGGCGCGCAACAGCGCGACCGGGTCGGCCAGATCGGCGTAGAGCGCCGCGTGGTGCTGCACCATCGCCGCGACCGCGGCGTTGCCGACCATCGGCGCGCCGAGCTCGCCCAGGCCGTAGCGGCCCTCGCTGCGATGTTCGACGAGGCGCAGCGAAACAGCGGCTTCGAGCAGGCGCTGCGCCGCATCGAGCGGCAGCGCGAGTCGCACCGCGAGGCGCTCTGCCGACTGCGGCCCTTCGGCCAATACCTCGAACAAGCGGAGTTGCACGCAGGCCAGCAGCACCTGCGAGTAGACGAAGCCGGCGACCAGATCGAACAACTCGCGCGCATGCCGGCGCGCAATGGGTCGCGTCAGCGCGAAGGCCGCGGCGCGGCGCTGAAACACCGGGCTGGCGAGCAGCCGATCACGCCAGCCGAGCAGGCGGTCGAACCAAGGGCCGAGGGTTCTTTGGGCGTGCCCGAGCAGCGTGCCAACGCGTGTCTGATTCAGGCGCAAAGCGGCAGCGACTAAACGGTGACCCGCACCAAGTCGTCCGACATCGTCTTCGGCACGAGGCGCTCGGCTTCGAGCCGCACCAGCGCGCGCAACTGCTCGGCGCCGCGGCACTCGGGCACGGCCGCGATGGCGCAACCGACGAGCTGGTCGAAGCGCGCGATCGCGCCGTCGAGCCCGAGCTCGCTGGCGGTGCTCGGGCGCAGCAGCGCCACATCGCGACCGATCGGTTTGCCCATCACGCGGGGGTCACCGGCGACATCGCGGATGTCGTCTGCGGCCTGGTAGGCCTCACCGAGCCATTCACCGAGCGCACGCCACGGCGCGGCGGGGCGGCCTGCGGCCTGCGCGCCGGCCATCGTGGCAGCGGCGAAAAGCGCGCCGGTTTTGGCACGCTGGTAGTCGGCCAGCGAGACGCGCGGCTCGCACTCCCAGGCCTGCCCGGCGACGATGCCGCACGGCATACCGACGCCACTGGCGATGGTCGCGATCAACGGCGCGAGCCGCTGCGGCGAGCGCGCGGCGTTGGCCGAAAGGGTCTGAAAGGCCAGCACGATCAACGCGTCGCCAGCGAGCACCGCCAAGCTCTCACCATACGCGTAGTGAACCGAGGCACGGCCGCGGCGCAGCGGCGAATCGTCGAAGCACGGCAGGTCGTCGTGGACCAGCGACGCGCAGTGCAGCAGCTCGATCGCCGAGGCGGCCGCCTCCGAGAGCGCCGGGTCGTCGTCGCCGCACGCCTGCGCCACCGCCAAGCACAGCTGCGGCCGAATGCGCGCACCGCCGGGGAACACCGCATGCCGGATCGCGCCGGCGAGTTTGGGTGGGCACTCCGTCGATTCGGCGGAGGCGATGGCGGTGGCCAAGGCTTGTTCGATGCGCGTCATGGTCTTCATGAGGGGCCGCCGTTGCCGGCGTGGCAGCTGAGGGAGGGTTTAACTGTGGCGCGTCACGCTGTTGCCGCAACCGACTGTCACGTAGCATAGACACATGTACTTGACACGTCAACTTGACACACTTGGCACATTCGCGGGACCGAGGCGATGAGCGACAAGCGCGTCATCGTCATCGGGGCCGGCAACTTGGGCAGCGCCTTGATCGGCTACCCCGGACTGCGCGAGCACAAGTTTCATATCGCTGCCGCCTTCGACAGCGATCCGGCCAAGATCGGGAGGCCGCAGGGCGACCTGATCATCCTGGATGAAGCCGGGCTGCGTCAGA
>ENA-OFCI01000187-OFCI01000187.1-metagenomes-genome-assembly--contig:-NODE-187-length-41189-cov-5.228643_pt1 | contig 41189 bp, 44 predicted proteins | sample MGYA00153391_OFCI01 | MGnify analysis MGYA00153391
GATGTGGCCTCTTGTTGAAAATTTATACTTCCGTCTGTTGCATTCTCTACTTTTAGTAAAAGCTTAGCACCAACTCTTGGTGAAAATACTTTTACTTTAAATGTTCTGTTTACACTAAAATCCATTGGCGCTGCAAGCGTAATAACACTTCCTCCATATACTTCACCAGTACCTTTTACCATTTTTGCAACGTTGGCACTTGTATTTATTCCGCTAACTTGAGGATTAGCAATTTTGGTTGTAGCTCCACCTCCAAAATTTGTGAATGCATAATTTATTGTTGCTGATTCAAAATCCAATGGCAACACAGGCAAAGTAGAACTACCCCCGCCACCACCTGAAGCTGTTAATCTTACCTCATCAAATAACCAGGTGTAGTTTGCTGTACCATCGCCGGCTGTGCCTAAATCAAATATAAAAACTAATTTACTGTATTGGTTGGTGGTACTAATCGCAGAATAATCAAAGGTTAAATCCTCCCATGCATTGGCTACTGTTGATGTGGCCTCTTGTTGAAAATTTATACTTCCGTCTGTTGCATTCTCTACTTTTAATAAAAGCTTAGCACCAACTCTTGGTGAAAATACTTTTACTTTAAATGTTTTGTTTACACTAAAATCCATTGGAGCTGAAAGCGTAATAAAGCTTCCTCCATATACTTGTCCCGAACCTTTTACCATTTTTGCGACATTGGCACTTGTATTTATTCCGCTAATTTGTGGGTTAGCAATTTTGGTTGTAGCACCACCTGCAAAATCTGTAAATGTATAATTTGTCGTTGCTGATTCAAAATCTAATGGCAATTGAATTTGCGCAAAAGAGAACATTGTCAACAATAAAGCCGAAAAAAGTAAATAAAATTTTTTCATATTTAAATTATTAAGAGCTGAAAAGTATAAAAGACTTAAAAAACAATTCCTGAGGATATAAAATTTAGAGGATGATTTTGTAATATTTTACATAATCAATCATCATGGTTGCAGGAAAAATTGTATTGTCAACACCCTGCACTCCGCCCCAGTCTCCGCCAACTGCGATATTTAAAATAAGGAAAAACTTTTTGTCGTATGGCCAAGATGTGTAGCCATTATTTGCGTTTACATATTCAAAATATGGCTCACCATCAATAAAACCTTTAATGGAATATGGTGTCCAGTCAACTCTGTAAATATGAAAATCATCTGATGCGCTTGGAATAATTTTAGTTGCGGTTTTTTGATTTCCTCTCATAAAATTATAGGCCGAATTATGAACGGTGAAATGAATGTTGTTTTGATCATAACCTACATGTTCCATAATATCTATTTCGCCAGAAGCAGGCCAGTTACCATAAGTAAGATCCGTTGGAAACATCCATATAGCAGGCCAGGTTCCCCTACCCTTGGGCAGTTTTGCTTTTACTTCCATACGCCCGTATAACCAATCTCCTTTGCCCTTCGTAATCATTCGGGCTGAGGAGTATTCACGTCCTGAAATGCTTTCTTTTTTTGCAGTGATGATTAAATTTCCTCCTGATACACTTGAGTTTGAACCGGGAGTATAATATTGTAATTCATTGTTACCCCAGCCACCACCACCGACTTCAAAACTCCATTTTGCTGGATCCGGTGCCGTACCTGTTGAGAAATCATCCTGCCAGGTTGGAGTGGTTTCAAATTGCCAGTTTTTATCAGTAATGGGTGCAGCGGTTACCATTTTTACAACTTCACCTTTGTCTGTACAAGACATAAAAGAAACAGATATGATACATAAGAACGAAAAAAACATTTTTAAACTTTTCATGCTATTAAATTTTTTATTGTGCTATAAATTTGAATTGAAATACTGTATTCGTACCGTTTCCGGCCCGTAAGGTCATTTTTGTTGAACTGATATCTATAATTCTGTAAACATTTTCTGTGGGAACATCTGTTGTTCCAATAAAAATAGTTGGCGGCACTCCCGGTATTTGAATAGTTGCCAAACCTGCTACACCACCCGTTGTAGCCGTGAAGGTGTAGGAGATGTTGGAATAGGATCTATCTGAACCACAATTATAATTTGGTGTTACATTACCACCATTAAAGGTAGAACCGTTAGCGTTGTAAGTAATTTTATTTGATGTAGTAAAAGTGTAAGCATCATCTGTTTGACAAGTTGGCTCAAGAGGACCACCGCCAAAGTATACAGCAGGATTAGCTTCTGTGCCAACAGTTACAGCATTGGCTCCGGGAGTAGGATCAAGTTTCCATGTTCTGCCTAAAGTGCCCCCGGTTAATAAATCTTTAATATCAGCAAGGGTTAAAACCTCTACTTTTTTAAATTTAATTTCAATCAATTGTCCGCCACTACCTGTCAAAGTTGCTCTAAGCGTCATTCTGTTGGAGGTATAACTTTGAACTGTATAGCGGTTGTTATCAACAATATCGGTAGTTCCAATAAATGGTTTACCAGTACCGCTTGTTAAAGGATTAAGAATTATTTGTGGTAACTGACCAGGTTTGGCAACAATTTTAAAATCAGGTGCATTCGGTTTTTGTGGCTGGCAACTATAACCAGATTGAACATCAAATGTTTGACCCTGCGCATTATAATCAAAATTACCATTGGCACTAAATTTATACAGATCATCTACCTGGCAACCAGCTGCAGGACCGCTAAACAATACCTGTGTACCATCCGGAGAAAGAACTTTAATAGCATCTGCGTCAGAAGTCCATGTCCATATAAAATTATTGCTGCAGCCTGTAAGGTTGTTGAAAAAATCATTTTGGCAGGCATCTATTACAAAAATTCTTTTGGTAATACTGTTGCTTCCGTTTGTACCAACACTTATTAAGTTAACATTGTAATTGCCTCCAACTTTATAATTATGGCTTGGGCTTTTTTCTGATGATAATGGAGTGTTATCCCCAAAATCCCATTGGTACTGAAAAGCTTCTTCACTTGCATTAGCAAATTTTACAGTATAAACAAAAGGAAGACTATCCTGCAATGGCTTAATTACAAAAGTAAAATCTGCTTTTGAGGTAGAACCCGTAAGCCCTAAAGTATCTTTTTTACATTGCACCAATGTTAAACAACATGCAATTAAAAGAAGAGGTAAAAGTTTTATATTTTTTCTCATGATGAATTTTATTTTTTAAAAATTAATAACCGGGGTTTTGAGTAAGGCCGGGATTTTTATCTCTTTCGCCCTGTGGTATTGGCATGAACCTATGCTTAGCTGCAACATTTGTTTTACCTGCAGCAGTCATAACGTTTATAAAATAATTTGGATCCGGATGGCGAAGCAAATCGTACCAACGGTGCATTTCAAAACCAAACTCTAATCTTCTTTCTTTATAAATTGCTGTTAACCATTGTGCATCAGATAAGCCTGCTGGCAAAGCAGCTAAACCTGCTCTTGCCCTTACCTGGTCAGCGAAAGGCTTGCCTATCGCAGGCCCTGCAGCTTCTGCATAAGTTAAAAGTATTTCTGAGTAACGCATTATCGGTACATTTAATGCGCAGGTCCATCCACCATTATCTCCTGCAGTGTTGGTGGCAGGTATAAAATATTTTTTTACATTTAACCCATTCGGTGAACCACTTAATTGAGAAGGCTGCGTATAAGCACCACTTACATCTCCAGGTATCCACACAGAACGCTGTCTTCTTTTATCAATAATAGTATTATAACTAGCTCCGGTTTTTTCATATTGATCCATAAAATTTATGGTGGGAACATTCCATCCGTAACCGGCAGACTGTACCACATTCTGTAACCTCGGACCAAAAAAAGTATTTAATTTTTGTCCTGCGCCATAATCAGAATACTGGCCACCACCACTTCTATACTGCACTTCAAAAATAGATTCTTTACCATTTTCATTTTCCAGTTTAAAGTTATCGGCATAATCAGCCCACAAATCATAACCATAAACTGCGCTGTTGTCTATAACTTCTTTAGCCTTTGCTGCTGCATTTGCTTTATCACCCAATGTAAGGTAAACAGCCGCTAACAATCCTTTTGCAGCACCTGCAGTAGCACGCCCTTTATCATTTAACCCGTAAGTATTTGGCAACAATGTTTCTGCACTTTTTAAATCAGTAATTATTTGTGCATATACTTGTGCTTTGGGTGAACGGGCAATTACAGAGGCTTCCACTACCGTAATGGCATTTGTATAAAGTGGCACATCGCCAAACAAACGTACAAGATGGTAATAATATAAAGCCCTTAAAAACTTCCCTTCTCCTAAACTTCTGTTTTTTATAGCCGGTGTTATATTAGCTATGTTTGGAACTTTTGTTATAATAAGATTGGTTCGTAAAATTCCAAAGTAACATTGCGCCCACATCAAATTGATGATCGGATTAAAAGATGTTACATTAAAATTATCCAGTTCTGCAGTTTCCAAACCATCGCCACCACCCCCGCCACCAAGGTCACTATCATCGCTCATTATATCGCCAAGATGCCATGCGGCACCGTTATAAATGGCCGAAAGCGGCGTATATGCTGCGTTTACAGCAATTACAGCTTCAGCTTCATTGCTGTAATAATTATCTACTGAACTTAATGGTATTGTAGGATCGAAGGATAACAAGCTTTTTTTACACTCGGAAAATAAAAGCGTTGTTACAAAAAGAACCAGAAACGTTTTTAATAATTTATTTTTCATAATAAAAATTCGTTTAAAAATTTACAAATCAATTGTTATACCCGCCAAAAGTGTTCGTGCCTGCGGATAAAATCCATAATCAACACCACCACCAACTTCGGGGTCAAAACCTGAATAATTTGTAACAGTTAATAAGTTTTGAGCGCTCAGGTAAAATTTTGTATTTTTTACATGTAAACTATTCGCCCATTTAGAAGGAATACTGTAAGAAAGTCTTACATTTTTAATTCTTAAATAAGAGGCATCTTCAACAAACCTGTCGGATACTCTGTTGTTACCATTTGGATCATCCAATACTAACCTCGGCACAGAATTACTTGTTCCTTCACCAGTCCATCTTCCTAAAACTGCGTTTGAATAATTGCCGTTGCTTACACCACCTTCAGTATACCATCTTGTAAAATTTAAAACCTTGTTGCCCTGTGAGCCTTGTATGAAAATGCTTAACTCAATATTTTTATACGCAAAAGTATTTGTGAGACCATATGTAAATGTTGGGTTCGGATTACCAATATTAGTACGATCCTTATCATCAATAACACCATCACCATTTAAATCTTTAAATTTTATATCACCGGGAGCTGTACTTTTTGTTGGGTCAGACCCCGCAGTTTGCACAGCGTGCGAAGCGATGTCTTTATAGTTTTGAAAAATACCTTCTGTTACATAACCATAAAAGTAATTTGCTGGTAAACCAAGGGTTGTTCTTAAACTTCCGCCTTGTATTCTTTGAAAGCCACCATTGTCCAATAATGCTGAAATTCCAAGTGAAGTAACTTTATTTTTATAAGCTCCCCATGCTGAATTGGCTGTCCAGACAAATTTATTTCTGTTGTAAATTTCTCCTGATAAAGTTAGGTCTATGCCTGTATTTTGTAAAGTACCTGTATTAAAAGGCACAGCTTCATAAGTACCCGAAACCAATGGTGGAGCTACTGCAATAATTAAATCTTTAGAGCGGCGCTGATAAGCATCAAAATTAATATTCAATTTGTTTTTAAAAAGTGTCGCATCAAAACCTAGATCTAACTGCTCATTTTTTTCCCACTTTATGTTAGGATTGTATGAACTGCTCGGTGCAGCGCCGTTTACAATTCCACCAGAACCTGCGGAATTACCAAACGTATACTGGAAACCCTGATTTATTATTTGTAAATATTTATAAGGTGCAATGTTTTGATTACCTACGTTACCAAAACTACCTCTTACTTTTAATTCGTTTAACCAACTTACATTTTGTAAGAAAGGTTCCTGCGTTAAGCGCCAAGCGGCAGAAACCGCATAAAATGTACTAAATTTATTAGGAGCTGCAAATCTATCAGAACCATCTTTCCTTACAGAAAGGCCTAAAAAACCTCTGTTGTCATAATCATAGTTTAGCCGGGAAATATAAGAGGCCAATCTTCCGGAAATTCCATCTTCTGCACCATTTCCAATTTGTGAAATATCCAGAGGAGTAAATATTGTATTATTTAGTCCGGCCACATTTTGTGAGAAAGTCCCATTTCCTCTTGAACCATTTACATAAGAATACCTACTTTCCTGAAAAGTGTAACCAACAACTGCATTTAATTTGTGCTTTTTTGCTAATACTTTATCATAAGTTAAAGTATACTCAGCCAAATAATCTGGATTTAAACTTTTCTGTGTAAAATAACTTGATAAAGTTATTGGTCTTCCGCCTGTTGATGGAGTTGCAATATTTAAACTGGTTATTTCCTGAATGGTAAAATCGCCCCCAAACATAGTCTTCAGTTTTAACCCTTTCAATAATTCTACTTCTGCAAAAATATTTCCTGTAGCCCTGTATTTTACATTTTTATTTTTAGGTACTTCCAAATTATAGATCGGGTTTGGTTCAGCATAACTGTCTTCGCTTAAACCGCCGGCATAAGTACCATCAGGGTTACGGGCTTTTACCGTAGGTGGTGCAGTTAACGCAAGTATTATATTACTGTTGAATGGGGTGTAAGTATCGGTACCATGTTCAATATATTTACTCAGCGATAAAGAATTTCCAAATTTAATTCTGCTGTTAACTTTTACATCTCCATTGAACCTGAGATTAAATCGCTCAAAATCTGTTTTATAGATAATTCCATCCTGCTTAAAATAACCGGCAGAAAATAAATATTGTGCATTTTCAGAACCACCGGATGCATTCATGGTAACATTTTGGATTGCTGCGCGTCTAAATATTTTTCCTAACCACTCTGTACCATTTCCATACTGTGCTTCTATCGCATTAGGATCTACCAGTTTTGGAATTGGTACAAGGCCACTTGCAACTCTTGCTTCTGTATTTGCAATAGCATATTCCCTTGCATTGAGCATAGTAGGCAAACGCCAAGCCTCTTGTAGGCCTCTATAAACATCTACACTAAAATTTGACTTGCCTGCTTTACCTCTTTTAGTAGTTATAACAATAACGCCGTTAGAGCCTCTAACGCCATAAATGGATGTTGCTCCTGCGTCTTTTAAAACATCTATTCTTTCTATTTCGCCTGTACCAAATGAGTTTAAAATATTATCGGCACCCTGATCAGGAAGTGGATATCCATCAACAACAATGAGAGGGTTATTTGTAAGGTTTAGAGAAGAAATTCCTCTGATTCTTATTTGAGACCCTCCTGTGCCACCAGGTGCGCCACTTCCTTGTATGATTGTAACCCCTGCTACCCTGCCTTGTAAAGCTTGTGCAGCATCAGCAACCGGCGCTGCAGTAATTTCTTTAGAAGTAATGGAAGATATGGAAGTAGAAATACCCTGCTTAGTTCTTGTTCCATATCCAACTACTACAACTTCATCTAAAATTTTAGTTTCTTCTATTAAAATGATTTCCAAATTAATAGATTTGCCTACAACAAATTGCTGTGTCTTATATCCAACAATGGAGATTTCCAAACGGCTGTTGTTGTCTTTTACATTTATTGCAAAACTGCCATCAGCAGTAGTTTGCACTACATTGTTTGTACCAATTTCTCTGATCACAACCGCCTGCAAAAATTCTCCCTTGCTGTTTTTTACCGTACCAGTAATTGACACAGCTTTTACCGGATAATCAATCTTGGTTACAGATGCAATAACAATTTTATCTGCATCCATTTGTTTCCATGTAAGAGAAGAATTGTCTAACAATATTTCCATTACTTTCTCCAGGGGTGCATCGTTTACAACAATACTGATTTGTTTGTTTCTTTCCACTACATCATCACTGTAAAAAAAGCGGTAAGTAGTTTGTTTTTCAATTGTTTTTAATACGCTACTGAATGAATTATTTTTTACGTTTAATGTAATTTTTTGCTGGGCATAATCTTTTGCAGATACATGTAATGCCAGAAAAAGAAGGAGGGTAGAGATTTTCATAATAAGCAATGTTTTTTTAGTAAAGACATGGTAAAGTTGCCTGTACTGAGCAATTTTTTTCATTAGTTAATTTTAGGTTGTATGAAAAAATATTTAAGCTTTTTTATAGAAGCTTAAGCAAAAGAGAATTTATTTATAACTCACTTTTTGGTTGATATTTTTTGTTTATTCAATTGTTATTGTTTTGTTGTTGATGCTGTAATTTATTTTTCTAGATAGTTGAATGATGTGAAAGATTTCGCTTACAGTTTCTTTATCAAATACACCGGTGTACCTGTATTGCTTGACTTCATTGGTTTTAAACACAATGGTTACTGCAAATTTTCTTTCCAGTTCTTCTGCAATTTTTCCCAGACACTGGTTTACAAAAACCATTTTATCCTTCATCCAGCTTGTTTCTGCCATCAAAGAATCTTTAAAGGTTGCTGTGGTAAGTATTACTTTATCAACTGTTGCTGCAATATTTTTAGCTTTACTTTCAGTGTTTACCGGAAAATTATTTTCTTTGGAAATAATAATTTTTTCCTGCGGGTGGATAATAATTTTTTCATCAGGCCGGTCAGTTAATGTTACTTCTATTTTACCCTTGACAAGTGTGGCTTCCATCGTTTTCTCCAATGGATAATTTCTAATATTGAATGTAGTGCCAAGTACTTTTACATCAGCTTTGCCTGTATGAATTATGAATGGATGTTCAGCATCATGAAAAACATCAAAAAAGGCTTCCCCGTTTAAAGAAACTTCACGTGTTTTATCTCCAAAGTTTTCTTTGAAAGTTAATTTACTGTCTGCATTTAGCCACACTTGTGTGCCATCAGGCAGTTTTATAAAAGATTTCGAACCTCTTTTTGTAGCAACTTCATTTAATGAATTTTTGATTGGCTCTTTCGCATTTATTTTATCGTAAACAAAAAATGAAAACCCGATAATGGATGCTGCAACAGCAATAGTGTAAAAAATTCTTTTTAAAGATTTGTTGGAATTGTTTTCCTGCTCCTCAAAATTTGCATGTTCTAATTTACCCTGCAACTGCATTTTAACGATATGCGCTGCATAAGCTTGTTCAATATCGTCTTCAGGGTAAACTTCACCGGCCTGCATCATCTGATCGTACAAAAATTGCCATTGTGGATTGGCTACCAACTGTTGCTGTAAGAGTTCAAGATCAGCTTTACCGGCATCGCCGGAAAGTTTTAAAGAAAGCAGGTCGTAAAATTGATTTTCGGAAATTGTATTCATTCTTAGTTGTAAGACTAAAAAAAGAATACTTACCGTGAAGAAAAAGAACGAAATTTAAAATTTTATTTTTCAGCAAGATATTGACTGAGTGCTAATCTTATTTTTTTCAGTGCGATCCGCATATGGGTTTCAATAGTATTCTGAGAAATTTCAAGAATACCTGATACTTTTTTGTACGAAAAGCCCTCTTCTTTAATAAGTTTAAAAACCATTACACATTGTGGAGGAAGTTCATTGATGCAGTGGTTTATTTTTTTCTCTATTTCCGAAGCATGCAGCTGTGTCTCAGGATTTTCATAATCAGTTATATGATTTGTATCAAGAGCAGCCAATTCCGATATTTTTAATTTATTTTTGGAGAGGGAAGTAAGGCAAGCATTTTTTATTGATATAAATAAATAAGCATCCAGTTTTTCAATACTGGCAAGTTTATTTCCCATATCCCAAACCTTCATCATCGTATCTGATACAATCTCTTCGGCTGTTTCAAAATCTTTTACGATGCTAAAACTGAAACGTTGTAAGGAACTGTAAAAATGAAAAAATAATTTTTTATATGCAAGTTCATCTCTTACATACGCAACACGGTTTTGGAGAAATAATATATCTTTTGCCTGTAAATTCAACAGCCTAAATGTTTAATAACTTTTGTAATCGTTAACTTAAAGTTATTAAAACATTTTCAGATGTAAAATATATTTTTATGAGTTTTTTTTGACACTAACACATCGTATCAATATAAAAAATCTCAACTTTTTTTCGGGCCCAATCAGTTTTACGTAAAAATTTAAGTGAAGAATTTATACTTGGGTTGGTTTTAAAACAATTAATGTTTATTTCACTTGCCAGGTGCTCCCAGCCAAAATGACGAACAAGTTCAGTAATTATAAATTTTAATGTTTTACCATTTAGCGGGTCGTTGGAAAGCATATATAAAATTACAACAAATGTATTTTTATGCGCAGGTAAAACACACATTTATTAAAATGATAGTTTTAGCCCTGATTTATTTGCCGCATTATGATTTAATATTTTAATAGTAACACTTAATTGCCCAACATGACGCATTGTATGCTCCGCAGCATGTACAAGTAAACCAATTACGGTAGATGGCAATTGTTTTCTGCCAACACCCCGGTATTCTTTTAAAGTATCCTCGTCTGTATTTTGTAGTTGTATTATTGCTGTTTTTATTTGGCGTTTAAATCTTTCGATCAGAAATTGAATAGATACATTTTGTTGTGGTGCTAAATCTTCATCATGCAATTGTGCTAGCTGAAAATCTGTAAGAGGTTCATTAAGTGCATATGTAAATACCCTATCAAGTACTCCTGATAAGTGTTGTAAATGAAAAGCGGGCGAAGCCACATTTGCAGGTCGTTGCCATAATAATTCTTCTGAAAAATTATTCATCATTTCATCCAACTCCTCTTCTGCCTGCAATAATGCATGTGCTATCGGTTGCAGTAATACAGGAATATTATTTAACGGTCCCCTTTGCCAAACTTCTAATTTATCCATTATTAATATTTTATTGATGTGAGATATAAAAAAACAAAATGAAATTTAAAAATTTACTTATTTACAAAAATAAAAAATACTTGGATAAAAAATTTTAGTAAGTATAAGTTAGTACGTTCCGAATGAAGGTTGTTATTTGACTAAAAATAAACCCAATGAAATTTTACGGTTGAATTTGTTTTAAATTCTACGGTAGGGAAAGGCAATTTAAAAATTTCAGGAATAACCAACAATACTTTTGTATTTAGATTTTTGCGATCTATATTCTTAAGATTTGCATCAAGCGAAAAATAATATTTTCGTTGTCGTTTAAAAGTTGGGATTGGTTTCCCGTTTATTTCAGAAGCATTTTTACTACCACCAGTCATGCCATCTGCCCCGTAACCGATTGACGCATTTAACCATCGTGGAAATTCAGTATTGCTTTTCATAAAAGATGCCGGATTAACAGAAATCCAATACGTTTGACCATTATAATCTTTGAGCCATCGTTGCCATTTATTGGAACCTAATTCTGCAGGATTATATTTAGCATAAATGCTGTGATGAAAAGAAAATTTCATTTGAACACGTTGCTCTTTGTATGCAAATTGTTGGGTCATAAATAACGAAGTACCAATAATATTAGCTAGCATATCTGTTTTGGAGAATCCCCATTTTTGTGAGAACCCATCAAAAATTTCTATTATAGTTTGAAACCCTAATGATGTTAAACCGCCTATCCAGGTTGCTTGGTTATTTTTTATACCTGCATAACTCATCATATTAAACTGAACAGCACTTAAATTATATGATGTAGTTGCATGACCGGCTTTATCCATATTTAACCACTCTTTACTATCATCAAAAAAATGAAACCTACTATGTGGAAATTTTTTATACCATAAATAATGAAGTCCTATTAACCCTACTGTAGTAACTGCAGATTCTGCAATAACAATTGTTTTAAAACGTTTGCCATTGTAGACCTGATTATTGTATACGGGCTGAGAAAAAATATTTTTGTTAAAAAGAAAAAGTAGCATCAACGAAAGAAAAAACCTTTTAACAATTAGATAACCATCATGTTTTTTTAAAAAAGGTTGTTTTAAAATGATACCCGAAAAAAAACTTTTGTACTTCAAAATTATTTTAATTAAAATCATTTTAAAAACCTTGTTTATTTTTTATAAAAATGCCATTGTTTATCGTAACCCTGTTTACTTTCTAGATGAGAACCTTTTAAACTTTGTTTACAGTTTCTGTTTTAGCAAGTAACTTTTTTTTGTTTCTGTTATGAATTGCCTTGTGTGCCAATGCATACATAACAGGCAGTATTAAAAGTGTAAGGACTGTTGATGTTGCAAGCCCACCTATTACTACCCTTGCCAAAGGTTTTTGAGTTTCGCTCCCAATTCCTGTCGCAATTGCAGCAGGCAACAACCCAATAGCTGCCATTAATGCCGTCATAACTACAGGGCGTACCCTGCTTATTACACCTTCCTTCACAGCCTTATCCAATGTCATTTTTTCAGCTAAATTTTTTCTAAATACACTTATTAGTATAACACCATTTTGAATACAAACGCCAAATAATGCAATGAAGCCGATTCCTGCACTTATGCTAAAATTCATACCTGTTAAATGCAAAGCCATTATACCACCTATTAATGCAAAAGGCACATTGAGTATAGTAAGCATCGCATCTTTTACGTTACCAAAGGTTATAAATAAAATTAAAAAGATTACCAATAGACATATCGGAATTATATTAGCTAAAGTATTATTTGCTCTCTGTTGGTTTTCAAATTCTCCGTTCCAGCTTATTCTAAAATCTTCTGTAAGTTTTATTGCTTTATCTACTTTTTCCTGTGCTTCTTTTATAGTACTACCAAGATCTCTATCCCTTACAGAAAATTTTACAGTAATATATCTTTCATTATTATCTCTGTAAATAAATGCCGGTCCAGTAAGTGTTTTTATATCAGCAATTTCTTTTAAAGGTATTTTGTTACCACCTGCTGATGGCACCATTAAATTTTCTATGGCCTCAGGGTCTCCCCTAAACTGTAGCATATACCTTACTCTTATGTCAAACTTACGCTCTCCCTCGTACAATTGAGTTGCAGCTTTGCCCCCAATAGCCATTTCTATTACACTATTAGCATCTGCGGGGCTTATGCCGTATAAAGCCATTTTAGCCTGGTTTAAATCTATCCTAAGTTCAGACTGGCCTAAGTTTCTAATGACACCTAAATCTTCCACTCCTTTTACATCTTTAAGGGTCGCATAAACTTTATTGGCTATTGAGTCGATAGCATTAAAATCGTTTCCAAATATTTTAACCGCTAAAGCTGCAGGTACACCTGCAATAGCTTCTGATACATTATCTCTGATAGGCTGCGAATAATTAAAACCAATACCTGGATATTGACTCAGTTTTTTATCCATTTTATTTACCAGTTCATCGTAAGTAATTTTTTCTTTCCATTCTTTTTCGGGAAATAAATCTACCGCAATTTGTACGTTAAAAAACCCTTTAGGATCTGTGCCGTCATTAGTTCTACCAACTTGTGTTAGTGCGTGCCTCACTTCACTAAACTGCCTCACATCATGCTCCAGCACTTGAGATAAACTATCTGCTTCATTTAACGATACACTGAGAGGCAGCTCGGCCGTGATCCACAATGCTCCTTCATTTAACGGAGGCAAAAACTCTGAGCCTAAAAATTTTGCTGATGCCAATGATAATACCATAATTGCAAATGCGATTATTACACTTGTTTTTTGATGACGATATACAACGTTTAATGCTTTACCTACAATACTTTCAAAAAAATGAACAATAGGATTGTGCTTTTCTTTTACATTTTTACGTAATAAAATACTTGATAATGCAGGTACCAATGTTAAAGTAAAAAGCAACGCACCTACTAAAGCAAAACCCAATGTATAAGCCAATGGGCTAAACATTTTTCCTTCTACTTTTTGAAAAGCAAAAATGGGGATTAAGCAGGTAAGTATGATTAGTTTAGAAAAGAAAATAGCTTTGCCCATTTCTGTACCCGTCTTTTTAAATAGCCCTAGTTTGGATAATTTATTGAACTTTTCCATACCTATTTCCCGGGCTTTTTGGTCTAGCACAACAAACAACCCTTCTACCATTACAACAGCACCATCTATTATGATTCCAAAATCTACAGCCCCCATGCTTAGTAGGTTTGCATTCATTCCTTTTAGGCGCATACACATAAAGGCAAATAATAATGATAGTGGGATAACGATGCTAACCGTAACAGTAGTTCGCCAATCTGCCATAAATATTAAAACAATTAAAGTAACTAAAAGAATACCTTCTAAAAGATTATGTATAACCGTTTCTGTAGCATAATCCATCAATATAGTACGGTCGTAAAAAGGTACAATTGATACATTATCCTTTTTTAATTTTTTATTCAGTTCAATAATTTTATTGTGTACACCTTTTAAAATATCAGTAGGATTTTCGCCCTTTCGCATAACTATTATTCCTTCTATCTGGTTTTGCTTTCCATCCAAAGAAACTGATCCGAGCTGCGGTTTTTTGCTTTCTTGTACATCTGCAACATTTTTTACAACTAGGGGAACATTATTTACTTCCTGTATTAATATGTTGTTTATTTCGTCTACATTATTTAATACGCCAATGCCTCTCACTACATAAGCCTGTCCGTTTTTTTCAATTACATCTCCCCCCACGTTTACATTACTTTTTGCAATTGCATTAAACACATCAAGCGGGGACAAATTGTATTTAGATAACAGAACAGGGTTTACACTTACTTCAAATGTTTTTTCTTCTCCACCAAAACTGTTTACATCTGCAATACCGGTTACACTTTTAAATGCTCTGTCTAAAACCCAATCTTGTATTGTAGTAAGTTCTCTTATGGTTTTTGTAGAACTCTGTAAAGTATATCTGTAAATTTCACCTGTAGGCCCATAAGGAGGCTGAACTTCAGGCTTTATGCCCTCGGGCAAATCTGCATTAATAATACGATTCATTATTTGCTGCCGGGCAAATTGATCATCTACACCATCATCAAATATTACGGTAATGTAACTTAGACCAAAAGATGAATTGGAACGTAGGTTTGTTCTTTTTTGTGTACTGTTTAATTCTATTTCAATAGGAATGGTAATAAATTTTTCTACCTCTTCGGCACTTCTCCCGGGCCATTGGGTAATAATAATTATTTGGGTATTAGTAACATCCGGGAAGGTTTCTACAGGAGTATTTTTATAACTGATATAACCAATTACTGCTAAAACGCCCGTCATAAAAAAAACAAAATAACGGTGTTGTAAACTAAAACGTATGATGCGTTGAATAAACTTATTCATAAACTATTCTTTAAAATTTTGTATTATTATTCCGTAAGTATAATTTATTAGAAGTATCTACGCTTACAATTTTTTGTAAGTACATATTGATATGAATTGAAAAGAATATTATTTGTAACACTATTAGTTAGCTACTTTATTAAAGGGCGTTTGATACAAAATTATGGCACTAGTATCCTTACATTTTAAACCAGAAATTTTTCTATTTATAAAATATTTTAAAAAGTATATTTCCACAATCTTTATAAAAATATAATTAAAGTTTTTTACTTAACCGTTAGTTTTCTATAAAGTAAAATCTGATTTTTTGTAATGATTTTTTGACCTTCCTGCAAGCCGGAAGAAATGAAATTAAAATTACCCACTACTTTTTTTATACTTACTTCCTGTACTTTAACATCATTATTATTATTATAAATTACAACAAAATTTTTTCCGTTTTCGCTTATAATGGAAGAAGATGGCACAGCTAAAGTTTGTGTACTGGTTGCATTGGAAATGATAATATTAGCGAACATAGAAGGCTTTAAAAGATGCTCTTTATTTTGTAATACAATTTTTATTTTCATAACTTTTGTTACGGGATCAAGTATTTGGTTTATTTTATCCACCTTACCGTTAAATACTTTATCAGGGTAAGCTACCGTTGTTACTGCGGCATTGTAGCCTTGTTTTACTTTTGCAATATCTAGTTCAAATACATTTGCCCAAATCCATACATCGCTAATATCGCCAATGGTAAAAAGGCTGTTGTTATTATCATTTCTTATAAAATTTCCTGGGTTTATTAATTTTTCTACAACAAAACCACTCCTTGGAGAAGCCACTGTATAATTTCCATTTGCTGAAGTACGTCCACCCCCATTGATAGCAATTTGGGTTTTTATTTTATTTGCATTTGCCAATGCTTTGCTATAGTTCTCTTTTGCTTCCAGATATTCTTTTTGACTGGCTATTCCGTTTTGGTATAAATGTTCCGCATTATCCACTGCCCGTTTATTAATAGAAACATCATTACCCGAGATAGATAAGTCAGAATAATTTCCCGATATATCAGCACTTTTTATGGTTGCTAATATTTGCCCTGCCTTTACATAATCGCCGACACTTACATTAGTACTTAACACATGACCGCTGCTAAATGGATATACTTTTACAACTTTGTTATCATCAAAACTTACTTCACCATTTAATTTTACTATATCATCTTCACTCCGCAATTGTACAGTATCTATTTGTAATAATTGCATTGTACTGTCACTTATTATTGGTTGTTTAGCTTCAGTTAAAGGCGTTTCTACTTTCTCCTTGCAAGCATTTATAAATTGCACAAATGATAGAATCAAAAGAATACATAAATATTTATTTCTCATTTCTAATTAAGGTTATAATTTGATGATAGTTTGATTTGTTATATAATTTATTTCAGAAAAGGCTTTTAACAAGGCAATATGTTGTTCTATTAATTTTAGTTTGGTATCCTTATAGGCATCAATAAAATCAATAAATTCTAAAAGATTTGTCCGTCTTTGCTGATAACTTTCTAACATATTTTGAAAAAGCTTATCATAAGTATTCGAAAAATCTAATTGCTCTTTATTATTTATTTGCTGATAGTATTTTATTTTGTTTACAGAGGTTTGAACTTCATTTTTTACTTTATTATTTTGAAAATCTACTTGTACCTCCTGTTGTTTTATACCAAGTTTTGCTGCATTAACATTGCCCTGGTTTTTATTAAAAATGTTTAAGGGAATTGATGCAGTCAATCCATATAAATTGCGGATGTAGCTGCTGTTTTGATCGTATTCTACTCCAAGTGTAACATCAGGCTTTGCCAAAGATTTTTGGTAAATCAAATTATCCTTTTGAAAATCTAATTGAGATTTGGAAATTAAAATATCCGTACGATTAGTATATGCCAAACTAACCAGGCTATCATTTGGAGGTAATTTTTCTATTATCAAATTGGGTAAGCTGTAAGTAAGTTCAGGTTTTATAAAACTGCTATCATTTAATTGTAATAATAATTTTATTTCGCTTTGTATCGGTATTAAAGCTGTATTTACGTTTATTACTTCATTTTGCAAACTAAATAACAAAGCCTTTAACCTTATATTTTCTTTCAATGAAATATCGCCCAACTTTAATACTTCATCCATTCCTTTTACTAATTTTTCTACTTCTACAATTTCATTGTCGTATACAGTTTTTATTTTTAAAAGATGTACAGTTTCTACAAAATCACTTTGCAGGCTGTATTTTAAACTTCTTAAAATATCATTAAACTGGAGCTGGGAAAGCGTTACATTATCGGTTGATAATTGTACTAATTTATTTCTTTTACCTGCGGTACGTAGGAGTTGTTGTACCTGAATATAAATTTGACCGTACTTAATATCATTGGTAGTTGTATGTCTAAAAAATTTACCGTCATAAATATTTTGGTCTGTGTTAAGAATAGGGTTATCCCAAAGTTTTGCCTGCTGTACTAATGCTTTGTTTATATCTATATTATATTGATTGGCTAATAATATTAAATTCTTTTGGAGAAAAATTTCCTCAGCCTTTGTTATTGTTAAATGAAGGGTATCTGCAGTAGTTTGCTGTGCCCAGATATGACCAGGTAAAAAAGCGAATAGCATTATGCTTAATGAATAAATATGTATTTTTAAAACCCTTTTTATCATAATCCTCTATATTTTTTTTGAAAGTAAAAGTGGTTATAATCGTGGTTTATTGTAACAATTACTCGTTAAACAGGCATATCCAATCTGTGCAAATACTTTACCAATTATTTTTTATTAAAACAACCCTCTATAAGTGCAATAGTATTTTTTGCAGAATTATATTGAATATAAATAATAAAAAGATTGCCCGAAATAAAAGCAGCAACTATTTAAAAATAATTTTTTTACCAGTCATTAACAATTGTATAGTGCTAATTTATAACAAAATTAACCATGCATGTTAGTAGGAGGAATTTTTATATACTTAAAGAGCAGATAAACAAGTACAGCAATAGAACAAACAATACCGCTAATTAATAAAATAATTGGGGTAATACTTGTTCCTGTATCAACCAATTTAAAGAATACAAAAGCTAGTATTAATAAGACAGGTGTATCTGCAAAAAACAAAACGGTATAAATGATTTTCATTTTTAAAATCTTTAAAAGGTATCTGAATAAAAAACAGAACCTTTGGACTAATTACTCATTATAATATTTAGAAAAGAACAGGTACAAATAATTTTTGATCCTGTGACATTTCATAAAAATAATTATGAGGCAGTAAATTTTTACTCGTAAAAAGACAACAAAGGAAAATGTGTAGTTCAAAAAGGAAAAACGAAAGTTGGGAGATGCTATAATATATTTATCCTCTTATTTAAAGCAGCCCGGTACGCATCTCCAACCGGTACCGGTTTGCTATTAATTACTATGGCTCGTATCAATTTTATTTATGGCTACAATAAAGGAACGGTGAACCCGTATGAATTTGAAAACAGGCAGGCGCTCTTCCACCGATTTTAATATGGCATGAATAGCATAATATTTTTGAAGCGTATGTAGTTTTACATAGTCACCCATTGCTTCTGCAAAAAGTATTTCATCTAATTTAAGGCGGCGAACGATACTGGAATCCCGGATAAAAATAAATTCTTCACCGTTAAGTTTAAATTCTTCAATATTGCTTTGTAATATATCCCGGACTTTATCAATTGTCTGCATAAAGCGAGAAGGTGTTACTTGTTTTACTATATAATCAGCGACATTTAATTCAAAGGCTTCAACGGCATATTCCTTTTTGGAAGTTGTAAAAACGATGATGGGTCTTTTATTGCCAAGGTTTTTTGCCAACTTTAAACCCGTCATACCGTCCATTTCAATATCAAGTAAAATCAAATCAACTTGTTGTGCCTGCAAAAGATTATAAGCATCCATTGCATTAGCACATTCACCAACCAAAGTAATATCTTTTACCTGACTGACCAGTTGCTTCATGGTGGTTCGGGCAATTTTATTATCATCAACAATCAGGCAATTCATATTTTGAGATTCATTTTTTGTAAGATAATCAAAAGAGGTTCTAGCCAAATATTAAAAACTAAAACACGGATAATTTATTGCTTTGGATTTTTTAATTCAATAAGGAAAGTTTTACAATCGTTACACAGATATTAAAAAAAAGTAGAATGCTTTTTCTTCTTGAAATTTTAACTCGAAAGCATTGAAGTGAAATAAAAAAGCGGCAACAAAGATTATAAAATCGATGCAGCCGCGTTTTGTGGAGAATAGCGGGTTCGAACCGCTGACCTCTTGCATGCCATGCAAGCGCTCTACCAACTGAGCTAATTCCCCTCGTAAGGATTGCAAATATAATTTTATAAAGCTACCACACAAAAGAATTTAAAAAAATGCCCCGAAATATTTCGAGGCATTTTAATATAGATTTAGCAACAAAATTTATTGTTATTTCTAGTCTCCCCACACTTCATCTTTTCCTTCTAACCATTTTTTTACAAGTTCATTGGTAATGGATTTCGGTCTTTCCAAAGGAAAACCAAATGCCCTATCCCAACACAAACTTGCAAGCACGCCCAAAGACCGGGATACACCAAAAAGTACTGTGTAAAATTCATATTCGTTCATGCCATAATGAACCAGCAATGCACCACTGTGTGCATCTACATTAGGCCACGGATTTTTAATTTTTGCTTTAGAACTTAATATTGGCGGCACAGCTTCATAAATATTCCAAACGGTTTGTACCAGTGAATCATCGGGCATATGTTTTTTTCCAAATTCCATTTGTGCAGTAAAGCGTGGGTCTGTTTTTCTTAATACTGCATGCCCGTAACCCGGTACAACTTTACCTTCGCTCAATGTTTTTTCGACATATGTTGCTATCTGTTCTTTAGTTGGAGTATCAGAACCGATTTGCTCTCTTAATTCAAATATCCATTTGATTACTTCCTGGTTAGCCAAGCCGTGCAATGGACCTGCGAGACCATTCATACCTGCAGCAAAACTTAGATAAGGATCGCTTAATGCAGAGCCTACTAGATGAGTTGTGTGAGCAGAAACATTACCACCTTCGTGGTCAGCATGTATGGTCATGTACAGACGCATCAATTCCATAAATCCTTCATCTTCGTAACCCATCATGTGTGCAAAATTTCCTGCCCAGTCCAACAAACCATTAGGTTGAATGTGTTCTCCATTCTTATATTTTCTTCTATAAATGTAGGCTGCTATTCTTGGCAACCTGGATATCAGATCCATACTGTCATCAAAAGTAGCTTCCCAATAATCTTTTTTATTCATGCCTTTTGCATAACGTTTTGCAAACTGACTTTCTGTTTGCAAAGCCATAATTGCTACAACAAACTGCGTCATTGGGTGTGTGCTTACAGGCAAAGCTTCTATGGTAGCAAATACATGGTTGGGTACGTGACTTCTGCGTTGCCATACACTTGTTAGATGATGTACATCGTCTTCGGTTGGTAATGTTCCAACAAGCATTAAGTAAAAAAGTCCTTCAGGTAATGGTTCTGAGCCTCCGGGAGCTTTTGGTAATTTCTCCTGCAATTCAGGTATGGAATAACCTCTAAAACGAATACCATCCTGTGCGTCAAGGAGAGATGTTTCGGTCACCAAACCAGTAATACCACGCATGCCCTGGTAAACCTGGGAGAGTGTTACTTCACCAATTTTTTTATCTCCATGCTCCTTCAGCATTTCTTTCGTTTCTGCACTTACTTCATCAGCCTTTGCTTTAAACCTGTCTTTTATAATGCCCATTTTAAAAAATTATTTCAGTGAAAAATATTTATGATGATAACGCTAAAAACAAATTGTTTATATCACGTTACCGCAATTATGACATGTAAAATTATATGATTTAAAATTACGACCGCAAGTACTGTTAAACAAATGATTTAAAATAAATAAAACAAAAATTTCTTAAAAAATAAATTTTTTAAATATCTCCAACGATAATATTAACGTAAAGCTCTTCTGTATAAAAAAAAAGCAAGCAGACCAAAAATAATATTAGGTAGCCATGCTGCAAGCAATGGGGTAAAGCTACCTTTTGTAGCAAACACAACAGAGAATCTGCTGAATAAAATATAAGTCATGCTTAAGACAACACCTAAAGCAATATGAGCGCCACTGCCACCACGAACTTTGCGGGATGCAAGCACAGTTCCAATTACAGTAAGTATAATTACAGAGGCAGGTATGGCATCTCTGTTGTAGCGCTCAACCAATAAAGAACTAACAGTGTCTGATTCCCTTATTTTTTCCATTTTTATAAATGCTTCCAAATCCGGCGTACTCATTTGGTCTTTTAAATATTCATCCTTTCTTAAATCAATTGGTTTAAAATTAAAATTCATCAATTTTATTGGTGTTTTAAGTACTGTTTCATTAATGTCTTTTAACGTTCTTTCTGTAACATCTGTTAACTTCCATTTTGTCGTAATGGTATCCCAGTTAAAATTAGAAGCTCTTAAATTATACAATAATTTATTGTCTGAAAAACGTTGGATAAAAAACCCGTTACCCGTTTTTGAAATTGTATCATATCCTCTAATACCTATATAACTATTTTGATCTAACTTAAAATAAATATTCTGTTTATAAGTGCTGTTATTCATACCGGCAGGACTACTTGGATCGATATAACGTTTTTCAAAATCTCCCCATTTTTTATTTGCTTTTGGTACCACATATTGGTAGCCAACCCACAAAACTGCAGATAATATTATACCTCCTGCAAGAAAAGGTCTGATAAATCGATGGTAAGACACACCACTGCTTAATACAGCAATTACTTCTGATCGACCAGCCATTTTTGATGTGAAAAATATTACAGAAATAAAAACAAATAAAGGGAAAAGTAGGGCATCTATTCTTGGAATAAAACCAAAATAATAGTCAGTCATTATCTGATAAGCAGATAAATTTGATTTAGAGAAATTGTCAGTTTTCTCACTTATATCGACAACCACAACAATAGCTGTAAACAATAATATACAGAAAAAAAAAGTAGTAAGATATTTCTTTAAAATATATTTGTCAAGTATTTTCATTCAGATCGAAAGTTACAAACATAATAAAGAGTACAATTTTTAAAGAAGATAAAAGATGGTCAGGACTTTGTTAAAAAATCTAGAAAAGATCAATTAATAACTGGCAATTGCCTTTGCAGCAATCCATCCGGTTGTCCAGGCATTTTGAAAATTAAAGCCTCCCGTTATACCGTCAATATTTATAACTTCTCCTGCAAAAAAAAGATTTTTCTGTAATTTACTTTCCATCGTATTTACATTTATTTCCTCCGTGTTTACTCCGCCAGCTGTAACAAACTCTTCTTTAAAAGTTGTTTTCCCTTTTATCTCAAATGATTGTAAACATAAATTTTTTATAAGCAGATTCTGTTCCTTTGCCTTTAAATCTGCCCATTTAATGCCCTCTTTAATTCCACTTTCCAATAGCAGATATTCCCACAATCTTGTAGGTAACAGAAAATGATTTTTATTTTGTATTTTAGTTGTAGCCATATCAAACCTTAACAACTGCATTTTTTCTCTGAGAGAATTTTCGTTGTAAAGCGGAAGCCAATTTATAACAACAGTAAAGTCATAATTTTTATCCGCCAAAATCAATGCAGCATAAGCAGACATTTTTAAAATTGCAGGACCACTAAATCCCCAATGGGTTACAAGTAACGGACCTTCTGTTTCCAATTTTTCGCCCAAAATTTTTACCCGTACATGCTCAACTGATAACCCCATTAATTTTGTAATTGCATTGGCAGGCATATTAAATGTAAATAAAGAAGGAACGGGTGGTGCTACTGTATGACCAAGTAGGTCTAGCCATTTTGCATTAGCCATTTTCATAAATCCACCCGAAGCAATACAAACAAAATCTGCTGCTATTTCTTTATTAAAAGAGGTTGTTATTATCCATTTATTATTTTGAAAATGCAAATCTGCAACATCTGTGTTTATTTCAATTTGCACTTTATATTTTGTGGCTTCGTTGAGAAAGCAATCGACAATTGTTTGTGAACTGTTTGAAGATGGAAACATTCTTCCATCCTTTTCGGTTTTTGTTTCAATACCTCTATCAATAAACCATTGAATGGTGTCTGTTGTAAAAAAATGGTGAAATGCTTTTTTAAGAAACTGTTCACCTCTAGGATATTTTTTCACCATATCCCCCATACTAAAGCAACCATGTGTAACATTGCATCTTCCACCACCACTTACTTTTACTTTACTTAATAATTTTCCTGTTTTTTCAAGAATAATTACTTCAATATTTGGTTGCAGCCTCGCTGCATTTACAGCACAAAAAAAACCTGCAGCACCACCACCGATCACAACAAGTTTTTTTTTATTCATTCCTTAAAAGTTAAATTCTTTCTTCTTTTGACAATTCAATAATCACTATTGATCATTTCCAATTCACTATTCATTATTTACTTTAATAACTCCAGCTCAAATTAATATTTGCTTTTTCGGCTGCTTCAATTTCTACAAAAGAACTTAAAATATCAGGCCCATCTTTTGTAATATGTACATCATGTTCAAAATGCGCTGAAGGTTGTCCGTCTTTTGTAAGCACTGTCCAACCATCTTCCGAATGAAGAACTTCTTTAACCCCCATATTTATCATTGGTTCAATTGCCAACACCATCCCTGCTTTTAATTTTTCTTTACTACCACGCTTCCCATAATTGGGTACCTGTGGGTCTTCATGTAATTTTCTGCCTAGTCCATGGCCTACAAGATCTCTTACAACGCCATATCCGTTTTTCTTTTCTGTATGTTCCTGTATGGCAAATGCAATATCACCAATTCTATTTCCTTGTCTTGCTTTTTCAATACCACAGTAGAGAGATTCTTTAGTAACTTTTAATAGTTTTTTTACATCATTAGATACATCTCCAATAGCGTATGTATAAGCACTATCACCATGAAATCCGTTCTTAAAAATTCCAATATCAAGAGAAATAATATCACCATTTTTTAAAGGAATATTAGAAGGGAAACCGTGTACCACTGCATTATTAACCGATATACAGGTTGCATATGGAAATCCATTATAGTTTTTAAAAGAGGGTATTCCACCATTATCATTTATAAATTCTTCTACAAGTCTGTTTACTTCAATCGTTGTAATACCTTCTTTTAATCGAGCAGCAATAACTGCATGAGTTTTACCAACAAGCATGCAACTGTGCCGCATAATTTCAATCTCTTCTTTTGTTTTATATTGTATCATTGATATAGTAAAATTAAAAGAAACCCCAACGATTTTATCGTCAGGGTTAAAATATAAATTTATAAAAATATTAATTTAGATGCCGGACGTTACTGCCTGACGACCCTGCATTCTGCCACTGCTCATTAACCCGTCATACTGACGCATTAACAATTGTGTTTCTATCTGTTGAAGCGTGTCTAAAACTACTCCTACCATAATTAGTAGAGATGTACCTCCAAAAAAAGTAGAGAAACTTTGTTGCATTCTAAATACAAGTTGAAAAAGACCAGGAAGAATACCTACTAAAGCCAATAAAATAGCTCCGGGTAAAGTAATTCTATCCATTATTGTTCCGATGTAGTCAGCTGTTGGTTGGCCCGGTTTCACACCTGGGATAAAACCATTGTTTCTCTTTAACTCATCTGCCATTTGCTTGGGGTTAAAAATAAGAGCTGTATATAGGAATGTAAAAGCAATAACAGCTACAGAATATATAAGCATGTACCAACCGTTTGTATGATCGCTTAGAAATGCTTTATTAGAACTTTTACCAAGACCAATAGCAAATCCAATAAAAAATAAAATTGCTTGTGCAAAAATTATGGGCATTACACCTGCGGCATTTACTTTTAATGGTAAAAAATTACGAGCACCTCCAAACTGGCGGTTACCAACAATTTGTTTTGCGTAGTTCACAGGGACCTTTCTTGTTCCCTGCACAAGCATTATTAAACCCATTATAATAGCGATCATGAATACAATCTCAATGAGTAAAAGTAACAGACCTCCTGCACCCATCGTAATACGGGAATTAAATTCTTCTCTGATAGCCTGTGGAAAACGGGCAAGTATACCAACCATAATTATTATAGAAGTACCGTTACCTAATCCTTTGTCAGTTATTTTTTCTCCTAACCACATTACAAACAAAGTACCAACCGTTAGGATTACAACAGTTGAAATCCAAAAGAAACTACCGTAAGCAGGAATAAGTGCCTCAACGTTACCAGGACTTTTTAGATAACCAATATATGCTGCTGCCTGAAAAGCAGTCACAGCGACTGTTAAATAACGAGTCCATTGATTAATTTTTTTTCTGCCACTCTCTCCTTCTTTCTGAACCTTAGCCATTTGAGGTACAAGAATAGTCATCAGCTGCATAAAGATGGATGCAGAAATATAAGGCATGATACCTAACGCAAAAATGGAAGCCTTCGAGAAAGCCCCACCAACAAATGCGTCAAGCAGACCTAACATTCCACCCTTAGAGTTGTTACTTAAATTAGCAAGCTTGTTTGGGTCAATTCCGGGTAAAACAATAAAGGAACCAAGGCGATAAATAAACAACAATATTAATGTAAATATTATTTTTTTACGCAAATCCTCTATGCTCCAGATATTTTTAAGTGTGGTTGTAAACTTCTTCACAGAATTAATTTCGGTTTTTGTGATGCAGTAAAAAGAGAAACGCAGCCTACCGTTAGGCAGGTGCGCTGAACAAATATCGGCAAATTATTTTATTATTTCTACAGTCCCACCTACGGCTTCGATAGCAGCTTTTGCTTTTTCGCTTGCTGCATTTACCTTGAAAGTATATTTTCCTGTTATTTCTCCATTGGCAAGTAACTTAACATTATCATTTTGACTTATCAACCCATTTACATACAGGTTTTGCAAACTAAATTCAGTGATACCATACTTTTCGGCGTAATGATCAATTTTTCCAATATTGAGGGCAACATATTCAACACGGTTAATATTTTTAAACCCACGTTTTGGAATACGACGTTGAATAGGCATTTGACCACCTTCAAAACCAGGTTTACTTTTATAGCCTGCACGGCTTTGGCCTCCTTTATTACCTTTTGTAGAAGTACCACCTTTTCCACTTGCTTCACCACGTCCAATTCTGATCGCTTTGTGTGTGGCGCCTTTTGCAGGCCTGAGAGAATGTAAATTCATAGTGCTTTAATTTTTTACTTTCGCCCCAAAAGCAATTGGAGCTCGCTTGTTTTGAATATGCAAACTTAAAATAAATTAAACATTGGCATGTTTGCAGATCTGCCAAAATATTTATACTTCTTCAACTTTTACAAGATGACTTACCTTCGTAATCATACCCAATATTTGAGGAGTAGCTTCTTTTTCTACAGTTCTGTTCATCTTAGTAAGACCCAAAGCCTGCATTGTTCTTTTTTGACGCTCAGGTCTATCAATGACACTTTTAACCTGAGTTACTTTTACTTTATTCATTGGAATTATTTTATTTAATATCTTAAAATTAAATATTTGATACTAATTTTATCCGTTAAAAACTTTCTTTAGAGAAATATTTCTTGTTCTTGAAACTGCAATTGGCTCACGCAAAGTAGCCAAAGCTTTAAAAGTGGCTTTTACTACATTTGTAGGATTAGCAGAACCCAAATTTTTCGCAAGAATATCCGTAATACCTGCAGCTTCTAACACAGCACGCATACTTCCACCTGCAATTACTCCTGTACCGAGAGCAGCTGGTTTGATTAGTACCTTAGCAGCACCTTCTTTACTCAATTGTTCATGAGGAATTGTGCCATGCATAATAGGAACTTTAATGAGATTCTTCTTCGCATCTTCAATTCCTTTGGTAATGGCTTCCTGAACCTCTTTAGCTTTACCAAGCCCATGTCCTACAACACCTGCACCATTACCTACAACAACAAGAGCAGAGAAACTGAATGCGCGACCACCTTTTGTAGTTTTTACCACACGGTTAATAGCAACAACTTTTTCTTTCAACTCAAGGTCACCGGCCTTCATTTTATTTACAATTACGTTTGACATTATCTGTATTTTCGATTTTTAGAATTATGTTGTGGAAGCTAAAATTTTAATCCGGCTTCTCTAGCACCTTCAGCTACTGCTTTTACACGACCATGATAAATATAACCACTACGATCAAATACAACTTTTTCTATTCCAAGCTCAACAGCTTTTCTTGCAATTGCTTCACCTACCATTTTACCTTTTTCAATTTTAGGTACAGTTTGAGCACTGATATCCTTTTGACGAGAAGAAGCACCCGCAATGGTGGTTCCTTTTTCATCATCTATTAATTGAGCATATATATCTGAGTTACTTCGAAAAACAGTAAGGCGAGGGGTGGATGAAGTACCATTAACCTTCTTACGAATGCGATAACGGATTTTTTGTCTTGCCTGTGATTTATTGTTCATCTTATTTTATTTTGAGTTTCTCGATACTGCCGAGAAAAAATTAAATTTTGTAATTATTTACCTGCTGACTTACCTGCTTTTCTTCTTAAGACTTCGCCAACAAACTTAACACCCTTTCCTTTGTAAGGCTCAGGCTTACGAAGGCTTCTTATTTTTGCACTTACAGCACCTAACAATTGCTTGTCTATACTTTCTAACGTAATAATAGGATTTTTACCTTTCTCCTGAAGAGTGCTTATTTTTAATTCGGTAGGTATTTCAACCAAAATATTATGAGAATAGCCCAAAGAAAGATCTAACAAATTACCTGTATTTGCGGCTTTGTAACCAACTCCAACAAGTTCTAATTTTTTTGTATAACCTTCGGTTACACCTTTAACCATATTGTTAATTAAAGAGCGATATAGACCATGCATAGCACGATGACGTATCTGATCTGTAGGTCTTTTAAATTCGACTTTATTATCATTAATTTCTACAATTATGTCACGATCAATGGCCTGTTTCAATTCTCCTTTCGGACCTTTTACAGAAACCTCGTTATTTTTACTAAGGCTGATGGTTACTCCGGAAGGAATTTCTACCGGCTTTTTTCCTATACGACTCATAATTTAAAATTTGTATGCTTTTAAAACTTTTGAAAATGAAAGTTGAAAGTGTTCAACCTGTATAGTTGGCTTAATTATCATTCCATAAAAACAAACACCATTTTCAAATGTTTGTTATAACTATTTATTAATAAATGTTGCAAAGAACCTCTCCACCAACATTTTGTACTTTAGCCTCTTTGTCTGTCATCACTCCTTTTGATGTAGAAATAATTGCAACACCTAACCCGTTTTTAACTCTTTTGAATTCATCCGGTTTTGCATAAGTACGTAAACCCGGGCGGCTCACTCTTTCTAAACTCTGTATGGCAGGTAATTTTGTTGTAGCATCATACTTCAATGCTATTTTAATTAAACCTTGCTTTTTATCTTCTTCAAACTTGTACTTAAGAATATAGCCTTTGTCATACAAAATTTCAGTAATGCGTTTCTTAAGATTACTTGCAGGAATTTCAACAATACGGTGATTAGCCATTTGTGCGTTTCTAATTCTTGTTAAGTAATCTGCTATCGGATCAGTAACCATTGTTCTTTTTTGTTAAGTTATTTTAATAATTTTTTCAATGCGATATCCTTCATATCCACCATTCGGAGGCTAGAGGGTTTTTACCAACTTGATTTGGTAACCCCCGGTATTTTACCAGACAGAGCCATATCCCTAAATGTAATACGGTTTACACCAAAATGGCGCATGTATCCACGAGGGCGGCCTGTAAGTTGACAACGATTTCTTAAACGTACCGGCGAAGCATTTTTCGGAAGTAAATCCAAACCTGCGTAATCACCAGCAGCTTTAAGAGCCGCTCTTCTATCAGCATATTTTGCAACAATACGCTCTCTTTTTCTTTGTCTAGCTTCAATCGATTTTTTAGCCATAATTTGTTTGTTTTATTTTAATACTGAACACTCAGCATTAAATACTATTTCTTTACATTTTTGAACGGCATACCCATTTCTTTAAGCAATTCAAATGCTTCTTCATTGGTTTTTGCGGTTGTTACAAAGGTTATATCAAGCCCTGTAATCTTATTAACTTTATCAATATCAATTTCGGGAAAAATGATTTGTTCTGTAATACCTAAAGTGTAATTACCACGACCATCAAATGCTTTGTCGTTAATTCCTTTAAAATCACGAACACGTGGTAATGATACAGATACGAGTCTGTCAAGAAACTCATACATTTTTACACCACGTAAAGTAACTCTTGCACCAATAGGCATGTTCTTACGAAGTTTGAAGTTTGAGATATCTTTTTTAGACATCGTTGCTACTGCTTTTTGACCCGTGATGTTTGATAACTCATCAATAGCGATATCAATAAGCTTTTTATCGTTTACAGCACCATTAACACCACGATTTAAACAAATCTTGGAAAGCTTTGGAGCTTGCATTACAGTTTTGTAGCTAAATTTTTTCATTAGCGCAGGTATAACTTCTTTTTTATACTTATCTGCCAGTCTTTGGGTTGTTGCTGTTGTGCTCATTATTTAATTACCTCCCCTGATTTTTTTGTTACACGAACTAGTTTACCTTCAACTCTTGTACGCTTAATTTTAGTAGCTGCACCTGCTTTTGCATCCCACAACATAACGTTGCTTATTGCAATTGGAGCTTCAACTTTAAGTATACCACCTTTTGTGTTTTGTGCTGTAGGTTTTGTGTGCTTGGTTACAATGTTAACACCTTCAACCAAAACACGGTTTTTTTCTACAATTATTTCCAACACTTTGCGGGGCTTCTTCAAATCTTTATCGTCACCTGTAATAACCACTACAGAATCACCTTTTTTTATGTTGAATTTTGGTTTAAATCTTGTACTCATTTTTTTTAATTTGCTGATTCGATAATGTTTGATTTGTCAAATTGTCCAAATCAAACATTCTTTCATTATTTTAAATATATACTGAAGCAATTAGCAAATTGGCTAATTAGCACCTCAATTAATCTTTTTACAATACTTCAGGGGCTAAAGAAATAATTTTCATATATCCTTTATCTCTTAACTCACGGGCTACCGGACCAAAAATACGCGTGCCTCTTGGCTCGTCTGAGTTATTTAGTAAAACAACAGCATTATCATCAAAACGAATATAGGAGCCATCTTTACGACGAAGCTTATTTACTGTTCTCACAATAACAGCTTTTGTTACAGTACCTTTTTTGATACCACCTGCAGGCATGGCATCTTTAACTGTAACAACAATCTTATCACCTATGCGAGCATAATCTTGTCCGCTATTACCAAGTACCCGAATACATAATACCGATTTGGCACCACTGTTATCCGCTACATTTAACCTGCTTTCTTGCTGAATCATTTTTTTATATTTTGTATCTGCAATTAACGTACAGATAAATTCTAAATTATATAGTCAACAATAATTTGTGACCAAGTTGCTGAAAATATTATTTTACTTTTTCAACAACCTCTACCAATCTCCAACGCTTTAACTTACTAATAGGACGAGTTTCCATAATTTTTACAATATCACCAATATTGCACTCATTCTTTTCATCATGAGCATGAAGCTTGGTTGTCTTTTTAAGGAACTTTCCGTATAAAGGGTGCTTCACCTTCCTTTCAACAGCCACAGTGATGGTTTTATCCATTTTATTGCTTGATACGAGACCAGTTCTTGTTTTTCTAAGATTTCTTACTAAATTATCTTCCATTGTTATTCTTTTTAAGGGTTATTAAGCCCCGATCTGAGTTATTCTTAGTTGCGTTTTTAGACGTGCTATATCTCTTCTCAAAACACGAATGCTTTGTGGATTTTCCAAAGGTGCAATTGCATGTGCAAAAGTCAACTTCTTCATACGCATTTCGTCTTCCTTAATCTTTGCATTTAAATCGGCCGCAGATAAACCTGAAAGGCTTTGTGCGAATTCATTTTTTTTAGACATCATCTGTTATTTGATCATTCAAAATTGTAGGTCCAATCTGTCATTGAAAACCTTTAAACTAAGCTACAAAATCTCTGCTAACGATAAATTTTGTAAGTATTGGTAATTTTTGTGCAGCCAACGCAAATGCATTTTTTGCTACTTCTTCAGTTACACCATCCGCTTCAAATAGAATACGGCCCGGTTGTACAATTGCAGCCCACCCTTCTGGATTACCTTTACCTTTACCCATTCTCACCTCAGCAGGCTTTGCAGTAATAGGTTTGTCAGGAAATATTCTGATCCAAACATTACCTTCTCTTTTCATAGCACGGGTCATAGCCTGACGGGCACTTTCTATCTGTCTGTTCGTTAATTGAACACTAGCCAACGCTTTTAGTCCAAATGTTCCGAAAGCTAAGGTGGCACCACGTTTAGTATCACCTTTCATTCTTCCTTTTTGCGTTTTCCTGTGTAAGGATCTTTTCGGTTGTAACATCTTAATTCTATTTTTGATTTTAAATTGAAAATTTTAATTTTCTTCTATAAAATCAGCTTTATATTTAATTGATTGAAAGCGACCTAATTAAATCCGAAATCGCAAATCTGAATTCTAAATTTATTACCTTCTTCCACCTGTGCCACGGTTATCCCCACCACCTCTTCTGTCATCTCCACCTCTTCCCCCACCTCTTCTATCATCGCCACCTCTTCTGTCATCCCTTCTATCAAAACTGCCTTGTCTCTCAGGACCTTCATTTTTTCCACCTGCAAGTACATTAGGATTTAGGTCTCTCTTACCTAAGACTTCACCTTTACAAATCCATACTTTAATCCCAATTTTTCCATAAACAGTTAAAGCAAAAACATTTGCATAGTCTATATCCATACGAAGTGTGTGTAATGGTGTACGACCTTGCTTGATTTCTTCACTGCGGGCAATTTCTGAACCACCTAAACGACCACCAACTTTTACCTTGATGCCTTCAGCACCCATACGAAGGGCAGAGGCTATAGACATTTTTATTGCACGCTTATAACTTATTCTATTTTCTAACTGGCGGGCAATTGTATCTGCAACAATAGCAGCATCAAGTTCCGGCCTACGAATTTCTAAAATATTAATCTGCACATCTTCTTTACCGCAAAGTTTTTTCAACTCTTCCTTAATTCTGTCAACCTCACCACCACCTTTACCGATAATTATACCAGGTTTAGACGTATGAATAGTAACGATCAACTTATTTAATGTACGCTCAATAACTATTTTTGCAATACCACCTTTGTTGATACGAGCGTTAAGGTAATTCCTAATGCGATCATCCTCAATTAGCTTTTTAGCATAATCTTTTTTGTGAGCAAACCAGTTACTGTCCCAACCACGGGTGATTCCTAATCTTGCACCTATCGGATTTGTTTTCTGACCCATATTGTTTTTTTAGCCTTTCTATTTATTAGAAAGTATATTTATTTTATTCGGTTTCTGAATTAGCTTTTTTCTTTGGAGCTGCTTTTTTTGTTGCTGTATTTTTAGATGAAACGACTGGTACCGCAACTTTAATTACTGTTTCTGCTTTTGCAACTTTTACTTTGGTTTCAGTAGCATCAGCGGAATCTACAAAGACTGTGACATGGTTGCTACGCTTGCGAACTCTGTAACCACGACCTTGTGGTGCAGGGCGCATACGCTTGATAACTCTTGCAGCATCAACAAAAATAGTTTTTACTATTAGGGTAGTTTCATCTGCGCCTTCATTCTTTGATTTCCAGTTGCTTATGGCTGAAAGAATTAGTTTACGTAAAGGAACTGATGAATGCTTGGGATTATGCTCCAAAACAACCAATGCCTTTTCTACCTTCATACCACGAACAAGATCTACTAATAAGCGCATCTTTCTTGGTGATGTTGGTTCATTATTTAGTTTTGCTACTGCTTCCATTTTCTTTATTGTTTCTGGTTAATCGTTTCGGGTTTCAGATTGAAGAGTTTAAAACTCATAACGTAACACCCGTAACTCGTAACTTTTAATTATTATCCTTTTTTGTTTGAGTGACCTCTGAAATTTCTTGTTGGGGCAAATTCACCTAATTTGTGACCTACCATAAACTCCGTAACGTATACCGGAATAAACTTATTACCGTTGTGTACAGCGAAAGTTTGTCCAACAAAGTCAGGAGAAATTGTACTTCTTCTACTCCAGGTTTTAATAACACCTTTCTTACTTTTCCCCTCGGCCATTGCAAGAATTTTGGCTTCCAGCTTTGCTTCTATGTAAGGACCTTTTTTTAATGAACGACTCATATTATATTTGTTTTTGTTTATTTCTCTAAAATGTTTCAGAGCATTTTAACAATGAAAACTATTTACTTAATTTCTTACCATTTTTACGCTGGATGATCATTTTATTTGATCCTTTTCCACGTGTACGTGTGATCTGACCTTTTGCGTATTTGCCTTTACGGCTACGTGGGTGGCCACCTGATGCTCTGCCTTCACCACCACCCATCGGATGATCAACAGGGTTCATCGCTACAGCTCTTGTACGAGGACGAACACCTTTCCAACGGTTACGGCCTGCTTTGCCTGCACTCTCCAAACTATGATCACTGTTTGAAACAACGCCTACAGTTGCATAGCAGTTTATTAGAACTCTTCTTAATTCACCACTTGGCATTTTAAGAATCGCATATTTTTCTTCTTTGTTGCTTAGTTGTGCTGAAGTACCGGCACTTCTTACTAAGATTCCACCCTGTCCCGGCTGCATTTCAATGTTGTGAACATTTGTACCTAATGGCATGTTTTTAAACATCAAGGCATTTCCTAATTCAGGAGCTACTGCATCACCACTCATTACACTTTGTCCAACCTGTAAACCCGCAGGAGCAATGATATAACGCTTTTCTCCATCGGCATAAGATAATAAAGCTATAAATGCAGTACGGTTTGGATCATATTCAATTGTCTTAACAGTAGCAGGAATGTTCTTCTTGTTTCTTTTAAAATCTACAAGACGATACATTGTTTTATTTCCACCACCCATATAACGCATACTTCTACGCCCCTGAGAGTTACGACCGGCTGAATTTTTCTGAGCTTCAAGCAAAGATTTTTCAGGGATGTTCGTGGTTATTTCGGCATAAGCGTTACCAATTCTCCATCTCGTTCCGGCTGTGGTTGGTTTGTATTTTCTAAGTGGCATGTTATTTTTTATTTCAGACTTAGCGGCGCTGATAGCCATTCTTAATAATATATGAAATCCCAATCCTTAGCCAGCACTGTACACATCAATAGTTTCACCTTGTGCTACAGTAACAATTGCCTTTTTCTTTGCAGGCTTGCGACCCACAATAAAACCTGCTTTGGTATATTTCGCCTTAAGTTTTGATGGAACGACTTGTGTGTTTACCATTTCTACCTGTACACCATAAAACAATTCAACAGCTTTTTTAATTTCAAGCTTATTAGCCTTTCTGTCCACTATAAAAGTGAAACGGTTCATTTTCTCAGCTTGCTTGTTAGCTTTCTCTGATAATACAGGCTTTATTAATACGTCAGACGGTTTCATAATTCTTTATTTTCAAATGTGCAAATACGCAATTGTGCAAATTTATACATCTCGTTTATTACTTTTTTAAGCTTCTTCTTCTACTTCTGCAGAAAATAATTTTGCAGCACTTTCAGACAATACCAAAACATTAGCGTTAAGGATATCATATGTATTCATATCGCTGATAACAGTTCCATTTACACCGGGTACATTACGCAGACTTAAATAAAAATTGTCATTGTATTCAGGAACAACAAACAAAGATTTCTTGTTACCAATGTTTAAACATTTCAGAACACCTGTAAAAGTTTTGGTTTTTGGAACATCCATTACCAAGTCTTCAAGTATAAAAATGTTGTTTTCTTTTGCTTTGTAGGCAAGTGCACTCATTTTAGCAAGATCTTTCACCTTACGGTTAAGCTTGATATCATACTTGTGCGGCTTTGGGCCAAATATGGTACCACCACCCTTATATATAGGGCTACGTAAATTACCTTTACGAGCACCTCCTGTACCTTTTTGCTTATGAAGTTTCTTAGACGAACCCTGTACTTCAGATCTTGTTTTTACTTTATGTGTACCTTGACGTTGAGCGCCCATGTACTGCTTTACAGCTAAGTATAATACGTGATCGTTTGGTTCGATTCCAAAAATTTCTTCCGGTAATTCAACCATTCTTCCGGTCTTTTCTCCTTTTGCGTTTATTATATCGAGTTGCATAATTATTTCTGTATTAAAACGATTGAACCAATATGGCCCGGAACCGAACCACTAACCAAAATGTAATTTTTTTCTGCGAAAATTTTCACAACCTTAAGTCCTTTCATTTTCACTCTATCACCGCCCATACGACCACCCATACGCATACCTTTAAATACACGGCTTGCGTCAGAAGAGTTACCAATAGAACCAGGAGCTCTCGAACGATCATGCTGACCATGTGATTGTCCACCGACACCGCTAAAACCATGACGTTTAACAACACCCTGGAAACCTTTACCTTTTGTAGTACCTACGACTTCGATACTGTCGCCTTCGGCAAAAATATCTATGGTAATGGTTTCACCTACATTTTTATCTGATTCGCTATTGCGTATTTCTTTAACTGTTTTTTTCGGAGTTGTGTTAGCTTTTGCAAAGTGTGCAATTTCCGATTTGAGGGAATGCTTCTCTTTCTTATCACCAAAGGCAATCTGGAGAGCATCGTATCCGTCTGTGGCAACGGTTTTTATCTGTGTGACTACACAAGGTCCAGCTTCTATGATGGTAACCGCAGTTTGCTTGCCGGTTGCATCGAAGATACTGGTCATGCCAATTTTCTTACCAATAATACTTTTCATTGTATCTTATTTTTATCCAGCGCTACATTGGTATAAACTTTTCAGTTTTACAATCCGTAGATGGATGTTTAATTTTCTTTTAAGAACTTGCCTTTTGCCTTTCTCCTATAATGGAGAAGGTTCATTAGGCCTTTATTTCAACGTCTACACCACTTGGCAAATCCAGTTTGCTTAATGCATCTACTGTACGGCTGCTACTTGTGTAAATGTCCAACAAACGCTTATGTGTACACAATTGAAACTGCTCACGAGCCTTCTTGTTTACGTGAGGAGAACGAAGTACGGTAAAAATTTTCTTTTGAGTAGGAAGAGGAATTGGTCCTGTTACTACTGCGCCTGTACTGCGTACTGTCTTTACAATCTTTTCAGCCGACTTATCTACTAAGTTATGGTCGTATGACTGTAATTTTATTCTGATTCGTTGTGACATATATAAAGAACTTTAAAATTCCGATTTTAAATGGAGTGCAAAAGTAAGAGATGTATTTTAAATGACAAAGTTTTTTAAAAGTTTTTTTCTTTAAATGTTAAAATAGACTCCTTTGAAACCAATAAAAGTTCTTTATTAGGATATTTTTATAAGTTGAAAATGATGCAAAACTTTTATTCTGCACTAACTGATCCTCCACTACTTACATTTTTTACCACAGAAGCTGCACCACCTTTATATTTTACATTGCCGCCACTGCTTGCATTTGCATTTATACCTACGCTTGCAAAAACTGTTATTTCAGCTCCGCTGCTTGCAGATGCTGAAACATTTTCTGCCTGCAAAGCAACTAGATTAACCTTACTACCACTACTTGACTGAGCAGTTAAATTTTTTGTACGACCAGCTAAAATGATATCTGCACCACTGCTGCCATCTGCAAATATTACGGGTGCGTCTACATTTACATTTATTAGAGAGCCGCTGCTTGCCACAAAAGTTACTTTTTCAGTGTTTGTAATAATTTCAGAAGTTCTTATTTCAGCAGATGCAGAAGTTGTAAGTTTTGTTATAGCGGGTACAATTAAATGAATATTTATTGTAGCATTTCTTAAATTATTAATTCCTTTTAGTTTAATGTTTAAATTATTATCTGATACATTGGTTACAACAAAGGGCATTATGTTATCATCCGCTTCAATAATCAACGATGGTGTTAAACCGATTTTTACATCAACTTTAATTGGGCCAGATACAGTGACAGAACTAATCTCCGATACTTGCCGTGTTTCTCTAATCATATTTCCGCTTCCCCTTATTCCATTTTTGCAGGATACAACTGAAAGCGTAATTAAAAGAAAATATAAATATTTCATGTTGAACGTTTTAAAAGTAAAAATATGTAAACGAATCATTTTATTGCCTACCGTTTGTAAAAACTTTTAAACCTGCATTATTATCATTCTAATTTCAAATTTTGAGAGACTAAATATTTACATTTGCCGAAATGATGACAGATAAAATTTTAATACTCGATTTTGGTTCTCAATATACACAACTCATTGCCCGTGTAGTAAGGGAAACAAATGTTTTTTGCGAAATAATTCCTTTCAATAAAAAGATAGAATTTGACGATACTATTAAAGGGATAATTCTTTCGGGTTCTCCCTGCAGCGTTAATGAAGACGATGCACCCGAAGTTAATATTGCTGCCATTGCAGAAAAAGTACCTGTACTTGGAATATGTTATGGTGCACAGCTAACAGCAAAAATGTATGGTGGTCTGGTTTCAAAAAGTAATAAACGGGAATATGGCAGAGCCAATTTAGAAATTACTCAACAAACATTGATTACTGAAGGAATTGAAAACAATTCTCATGTATGGATGAGCCACAGCGATACTGTGAAAACGCTACCTACAGGTTTTAAAGTTATTGGTAAAACAGATAATATTTCTATAGCGGCATTTGAAAACGAAGCTATAAATGAAAATAAAATAGTTGGTCTGCAGTTTCACCCCGAAGTATACCATTCTGCCGAAGGCAAAAAAATAATTGAAAACTTTTTGGTTAAGATCTGCAAATGCAAAAAAGACTGGACGGCTGCTCATTTTATTACAGAAACAGTTGCAAAACTAAAAAAACAGTTAGGCGATAGTAAAGTGGTGATGGGTTTAAGTGGCGGCGTAGACAGTACAGTGGCAGCAACATTATTACACAAAGCAATTGGCAAAAATTTATATGGAATTTTTGTAAATAATGGTGTGTTGCGCAAAGATGAATTTGAGGAGGTATTAGAAATTTACAAAGAACTAGGTTTAAATGTAAAGGGAGTAGATGCATCACAATTATTTTATGATAACCTTGCAGGAAAAACGGATCCTGAAGAAAAAAGGAAAGCCATCGGCAGCAGTTTTATTGACGTGTTTGATGATGAAGCAAAAAAAATAACAGGCATCAGTTATTTAGGTCAGGGCACTATTTATCCTGATGTAATTGAGTCTGCAGCTGTTCATGGTCCCGCAGTAACAATTAAATCGCACCACAATGTCGGAGGGTTACCTGCAAAAATGAATCTTAAAATTGTTGAACCGTTACGTTCCTTATTTAAAGATGAAGTAAGAAAAATTGGTGCTGAAATGGGCATTCCCGCCCGTATGCTGGGAAGGCATCCTTTCCCGGGTCCAGGCCTTGCTATAAGGATTTTAGGAGATGTAACAAAAGAAAAGGTACAGTTATTGCAAGAGGCAGATTCAATTTACACAGCATTGCTAAAAAAACATGGGCTGTATGATAAAGTATGGCAAGCGGGTACCATTTTACTGCCGGTAAAAACCGTTGGAGTTATGGGAGATGAAAGAACATATGAATTTACAATTGCATTAAGAGCAGTAACTTCTGTAGATGGCATGACAGCAGATTGGGCACATTTACCTTACGATTTTTTAGCAGAGGTAAGTAATGAAATTATCAATAATGTTAAAGGTATAAACAGGGTTGTATACGATATCAGCAGTAAACCACCGGCAACTATTGAGTGGGAATAGAAAATAAGAGATTTAATTAGTTAGGTAAGATTCAAAATATGACCATGAAAAAAAGTATACCAATTACGATAGGATTTTTGTTATTAATGCTTTCTTCCGGCTTTGGCCAACAGACTCCTTTAAAAACATATCGGGTTGGTATCTTTTCAGCACTTTATTTAGATTCTGTATTTTCAAATACCGAATATAATTACGGTAAAAAATTTCCAAAATTTACACAACAAGGGTTGGATTTTGTACAGGGTGCTGAAATTGCTTTAGATAGTTTGCCTTTGCCCAATGGAAACATAATAGCTACCGTGTTTGATTCAAAGGCAAGTGTAAACAACATTCCCTCACTAATCACAAATCACAAACTGGATAGTTTAGATTTAATTATTGGTTCAGTAAAAGACATCGATTTTATAGATCTAGCAAAATTTGCCAAACAAAAAAACATACCTTTTATTTCTGCTACTTATCCAAATGATGGTGGAATTGTTGAAAATCCTTTTCTGGTAATTGTAAATCCTACTTTACGGGCTCACTGCGAAACTATTTACAGTTATTTATTGCAAAATCATGGCACAGATAAGATTTTTCTTTGTAGAAAAAAAGGCTCTCAGGAAGATAAAATAACTGACTACTTTAAACTAATAAATGGTACCGACGGAAAACCTTTACTAAACATTCAGACATTAAATTTTGAAGATGATTTTAGTAAACTTGTTAACAACCTAGATAGTAATCGAAAAACAATTATTATTGGTGGCAGTCTAAATGAAACTTTTACTACTGGTTTAGTTAATGCAGTATACCAACTTAAAAATAGTTATCCCATAGAAATTATTGGAATGCCTAACTGGGATGCGTTTTCATTTTTAAAAAAATCGACGTTAAAAGATTTACCGGTGTATTACACAACCGCATTTATTAATAATAAGGCAAATGCATTCACTAAAGAAATTGTTCAGGTATATGCAAAGAAATTTAAAGGTGTTCCATCAGATATGGCATACAAGGGCTTTGAATCAGTGTATATTTTTGCAAGATTAGTTACCAGATACCCGGATGATTTTATGAGTCACTTAAATGAATATGCTTACAAAGTATTTAACGATTATAATTTTAAGTCGGTTTATGTAAATAAAAAAACAAAAATCCCTGATTACTTTGAAAATAAACGTCTTTACTTTATGAAAATATTGAATGGAAAAACGAGTAGAGCCTGGTAGTCATTAATAAATAATGGTGATTAATTAGTTTAATAAGTAATTTTATTCAGTCCACAAACTACCAATTGAGTACGTTTTCGCCTGTCCCCTTATACTGACTCTGTCGGTTTTGTCAGTACAATATAATTCTCCCACTCTTTCTGAAACCTGCATAGCAAATAATTCTTTCTTATTAAGTTTTTTTGACCAATAAGGAATTAGTGAGCAATGTGCAGAACCAGTAACAGGATCCTCTAAAATTGCGGATTGTGCAGTAAAAAATCTAGATACAAAATCACAATTATCTCCTTTTGATGTAACAATTACTCCGCCTGTTCCGAGGTTTATTTCATCAAAAAAATTCCTGTCAATTTTAATGTCTTTAATCTCAGTCTCATTATCATAAACCAATACGAAGTCTCTAGATTTTAAAACTTCATTCGGTTGAATATTTAAAGACTGTGTGATATTTATGGGAAGAAGTGCGGGCTCAGGCATTCTGGAAGGAAAATCTAAATTATAAAAATCCTTATCAACAATAACGGTTAGATCACCACTTAGTGTTTCGAAAACTATTTTGTTACTTACATAATTGAGAATTGTTTTTAAACAATGTGCTGTAGCAAGGGTGGCATGCCCACATAAATCCATTTCTATCTCCTGGGTAAACCAACGAACATGAATTTTATTTCCTTTATTGATAAAAAAAGCTGTTTCAGCAACTGCATTTTCCTTGGCAATTTTTAATAAAATATCGTCATTCAGCCATGCTGTTAAAGGAACTACACAAGCAGGATTTCCCCCAAACATTTTATTTGTAAAAGCGTCTATTTGATAAAGGTCTAGTTTCATTAAGATTCGAAATTTAAAGAATAAACAAAAGCTTTTGAAAATAAAAATTCAATATAATTTTCAATTTAAAGAATTTAAAACTTTATGTTCGATCATTACATATTGCCCATAAAAAAACCCTTACATTTTATTGTAAGGGTTTTAATAAATAAAT
>ENA-OFCI01000188-OFCI01000188.1-metagenomes-genome-assembly--contig:-NODE-188-length-41166-cov-5.968451_pt1 | contig 41166 bp, 43 predicted proteins | sample MGYA00153391_OFCI01 | MGnify analysis MGYA00153391
TCAGCAATTCGGCCAAGGGCGCGCCGATCATGGCGCCGCCGCCGAAGCCCATGATCGCCATGCCGGTGGCCATGCCGCGGCGGTCGGGGAACCACTTGATCAGCGTCGACACCGGCGAGATGTAGCCCAGCCCGAGGCCGATGCCGCCGATGATGCCGCTGCCCAGAATCATCAGCCAGAACTGGTGCAAGTAGATGCCGAGCGCCGAGAGCAGCATTCCGCCGCACCAGCAGATTGCCGAGACCACGCCGGCCTTGCGCGGGCCGGAGCGCTCGAGCCAACCGCCCCACACCGCGGCCGAGCCGCCGAGGAAAACGAAGAACAGCGTGTACATCCAGCCGAGCGTGGCGATTTTCCAGTCGCAGGTGGTGGTGAAAAGCTCTTGAAAGAAGCCGACCTCGGGGCCGCACTTGACCGGCTCCTTGATGCCGAGCGCTTTCGACAGCGGCAGCCAAAACACCGAGAAGCCATAGGCCATGCCGATGCACAGATGAATCGCGAGGGCCGCCGGCGGCACCAGCCAGCGGTTAAAGCCGGGGCCGGCGACGATGCGTTCTTTGTCCAGAAATCCTGAGGCCATCACTTTTCCAACGTCTTTGTCTTTTTATCGACTGAGATCCCGGCGCAGCGTATTTCCCAATGCGCAGCGGCAGTGGCCCTCGACTATCGCGGAGGCGCAATCGCAGCGTCCAATTGATTCAGGAAACGGGCCGATTCGCCGGTTGAATCTCAGCGTGGGCAAACCCGCGCAACGCGGCTCACTGTGCGCTGCGGACCGCGCCTCAGACGTTCAGCAATCCGCCTTGCACAGCCGCATGGCGCAGCCACGCGCCGTCGTTGGCCAAGGTCAGCGCAGCCTCCAGCGCACGCGACGCCCGCGCGCCTTTCGCGACCATGAAGCCGATCGGCGTGCCGACTTCGGGCTCGCGCAGCGGCAGCGCCTCGAGCCCGGCGTACCCGCGCACCAGCGCCATCAGCGCGCCGGGCAGCACGGCACAGACCTCGCCGTCGAGCACGCTGAGCACGATGGTGACGATCGAGTTCGTCTCGATTGCCGGTTGCACCTCGAGGCCGGCTTGCCCGAACGCGGCGTCGACGATCGTGCGGTTGTGCATCTCGGGCGTGAGCAGGCAGAGTTGCATTGCAGCCGCCTCGCGCCAGGTCGTCACCGCGCCCACGTGCAACGGCGCCGCGGCGCCGACAGCCGCGCGGCGCAGCAGGAAGTACTGCTCCACGTACTGCGGCAACGCGGTGAACTTGGTGCCGCGATCGGTGTAGCCGAGGCCCATGTCGAGCGACAGGTTTTCGAGCCCGGTTTCGATCTCGTGCGAACTGAGCGAGCGCACGATCGGCCTGATGCCGCGGTAACGCGCCTGCAGTTGCGAGGCGAAACGCGCCGCCACCGGCAGCGTCGTCGGCACCGCGCCGATCGACAGCGAACCTTGCGGCGAACCCGCGCCACTGTGCAAATCTTGGCGCAGCAACTCCTGCTCGCGCAGCAGCCGGTTCGCGCTCGCCAGCACGCGCTCGCCCTCGGGCGTGAGGCCTTCGTAGGTGCGGCCACGGCGCACGATCGCGATGCCCAGCTCGGCTTCGAGCGCGCGCAGCGCGTTCGACAGCGCCGGCTGCGTGATGTGGCAAGCGCTCGCCGCGCGGCCGAAGTGCCGATGCTGTTCGAGCGCAACGAGGTAGCGCATCGCATCCAGCAGATTCATGCCGTCACGTGTCTTTGGAAATCGAGATCGTCGGAAACTTCGACGAAAAATCTTTGGCCCGCTGCGCGATCTTCACCGCCACCTGCCGCGCGACCGACTTGTACAGCCCGGCGATCTCACCGTCGGGGTCGCTCACCACGCTCGGCCGGCCGTTGTCGGCCTGCACGCGGATCGAGAGGTTCAGCGGCAGCGCGCCGAGGTAATCCATCTTGTATTCGGCGGCCAGGCGCTTGCCGCCGTCCTCACCGAAGATGTGCTCGACGTGCCCGCACTTTTCGCACACGTGCACTGCCATGTTCTCGACGATGCCCAAGATCGGCACGCCGACCTTCTCGAACATTTTGATGCCCTTCTTGGCATCGAGCAGCGCGATGTCTTGCGGCGTGGTCACGATCACCGCGCCGGTCAGCGGCACGCGCTGGGAGAGCGTCAACTGGATGTCGCCGGTGCCGGGCGGCATGTCGACGATCAGGTAGTCGAGCTCGGCCCAGTTCGTTTGCCGCAGCAGTTGCTCGAGCGCCTGCGTGGCCATCGGGCCGCGCCAGATCATCGGGTTGTCTTGCTCGACGAGAAAGCCGATCGACATCACCTGCACGCCGTAGTTTTCCATCGGCTCCATCGTCTTGCCGTCGGCACTCTCGGGCCGGCCTTCGATGCCCATCATCATCGGCTGGCTGGGGCCGTAGATGTCGGCATCGAGGATGCCGACGGCCGCGCCTTCGGCTGCGAGCGCGAGCGCCAGGTTCACGGCCGTCGTGCTCTTGCCGACGCCGCCCTTGCCCGACGCGACCGCGACGATGTTCTTCACTTTCGGCAGCAATTGCACGCCGCGCTGCACCGCGTGCGCGGTGATCTTGATCGTGAGGTTCGCGCTGACGTTCGCAACGCCGGGCACCGTGCGCGCCGCGGCGATCAGCGCCTTGCGCAGGCCGGCGAGCTGGCTCTTCGCGGGGTAGCCGAGCTCGACGTCGAATGCCACGTCGCCGCCCTCGATGCGCAGGTTCTTGAGCTGGCGGGTCGAGACGAAATCGGTGCCGGTGTTCGGGTCGATGACAGTCGCTAGCGCGGCGAGCAAAACAGCATCGGTCAGAGCGGGCATGGTGGGTCTGGGCAGAGATAGGCTGACCAGTCTAGCGGCAGGCCGACACGGCTCGTCACGGGATTGCTTGAAAGCGCGCAAGAATCAAGGCCATGCAAAGACGCACCCTTCTTCGCAATCTCGTCGGCACCAGCGCCGCTTTCGGCACCGGCAGCTTCCTGTGGCCAACAGCAGCCCACGCCGACCCGCTGAAGCCGCTCGGCAAGTCGCAGCCCTTCGACCTCGGCTGGCTCAAAGGCGAAGCGCGCACGCTCGCCAGCAAGCCGTACCAGGCGCCGACGAACAAGCTGCCGCCGGCAATAGCCGCGCTCGACTGGGACCAGTACCAGGCCATCCGCTTTCGGCCGGAGCACGCGCTGTGGGCCGACAACAAGTTGCGCTTCAAGCTCGAACTCTTTCACCTCGGGTTGTTCTTCAAGCGGCCGGTGCACATGTACGAGGTGGTCAACGGCCAGGCGCAGCAACTCGCCTACGACCCGGCGATGTTCGACTTCGGCAAGAGCGGCCTCGACGGCAAGAAGCAGCCGGCCGACCTCGGCTTCGCGGGCTTTCGGTTCAAGTTTCACCTCGCGCCCGACTTCGACATCGCCGCCTTTCTCGGCGCGAGCTACCTCCGCGCGACCAGCGGCACGCGGCAATACGGGCTCTCGGCACGCGGCCTCGCGGTCGACACCGGCATGCAGCGCGACGAAGAGTTCCCCGACTTCACGACCTTTTGGTTCGAGCGCCCAGCGGCCGATTCGAACACTTTGGTCGTCTACGCGCTGCTCGATTCGCCGAGCGTGGCCGGCGCCTACCGATTCGCGATCACGCCCGGCGACACCACGCTGATGGACCTCGACATCGCGCTCTACCCCCGCAACGAAATCGAGCGCCTCGGCATCGCGCCGTGCACGAGCATGTTCCAGGCCGGCGAGAACGACCGGCGCAAAGGCAACGACTGGCGGCCCGAGATCCACGACTCCGACGGCCTCTCGATGCACAGCGGCAACGGCGAGTGGTTGTGGCGGCCGCTGCGCAACCCGCGCAACGTCAGCTTCAACGCCTTCGCCGATCGCAGCCCGCGCGGCTTCGGCCTGCTTCAACGCGACCACGATTTCGCGAACTATCAAGACGACGGCGTGTTCTACGACCGCCGCCCGAGCCTCTGGATCGAGCCCAAAGGCGACTGGGGCGCCGGCGCGATCGACCTGATCGAGATCCCGACCGACAACGAAACCAACGACAACATCGTCGCGTTCTGGAACCCCGCCACCAAGCCGCAGGCTGGGCAAGAGCTGCTGATCGGCTACAAAATGTTTTGGGCCCGCGAGGCGCCGTCGCAGCCGCCACTCGCGCGCTGCGTGGCCACGCGCACCGGCATCGGCGGTGTGGTGGGCAAAGACCGCAGCTACTTCTCGTGGCGCTTCGCAGTCGACTTCGCCGGAGGCAACTTCGCGCTGGTCGACTCGAAAACGAAGGTCGAGGCGGTCGTCACCACCACGAAGGGCCGCATCGAGACCACCTCGGCGCGGCCGCTCGACCCGGTTCGCGGCTGGCGCGCGATCTTTGATCTGGTGCCCGACGCGACGAGCACCGAACCGATCTCGCTGCGCATGTTTTTGCGCGCCGACGGCCAGGCGCTGACCGAAACCTGGCTGTACGAATACGCGCCGCCACCGTTGAACGAGCGTCCGTTGATCTGAACCCTAAAATTGCTTGCTTGCACCCAAACCGGCGACCCCCATGACCCGCAAGCTCTTCGTCACCACCGCCCTGCCTTACGCCAACGGCCCGTTTCACATCGGGCACATGATGGAGTACATCCAGGCGGATATCTGGGTGCGGTTTCAGCGGATGGTCGGCAGCAACGTGCACTTCGTCTGCGCCGACGACGCCCACGGCGCACCGATCATGATCGCGGCCGAGAAGGCGGGGCAAACGCCGCAGGCTTTCGTCGCCGAGGTGGCCGCGGGCCGCAAGCCCTATCTCGACGGTTTCGAGATCGCCTTCGACCACTGGCACTCGACCGATGCGCCCGAGAACCACGCGCTTGCGCAAGACATCTACCGGGCCCTCCGCAAACAGGGCTTGATCGCCGAGCGGAGGGTCGAGCAGTTCTACGACCCGGTCAAAGGCATGTTCTTGCCCGACCGCTACGTCAAGGGCACCTGCCCGAAGTGCGGCACGCCCGACCAGTACGGCGACAACTGCGACAACTGCGGCGCGGTCTACGCGCCGACCGACCTTAAAAATCCGTACTCGACCCTGAGCGGTGCGACGCCGGTGATGAAGAGCAGCGAGCACTACTTCTTCCAGCTCTCGTCGCAACGCTGCATCGATTTTTTGACCGAGTGGACCAACACGCCCGGCCGCTTGCAGCCCGAGGTGCTGAACAAGATCAAGGAATGGTTCGCCGTTGATGAACATGGTCACGTCGGCCTCAACGACTGGGACATCAGCCGCGACGCGCCCTACTTCGGCATCGAAATTCCCGATGCGCCGGGCAAGTATTTCTATGTGTGGCTCGATGCGCCGGTCGGCTACCTCGCATCGCTGAAAGCGCACCTCGACAAGCGCGGCATCGACTTCGACGCTTTCATGGCCGACCCCGAGGTCGAGCAGATTCACTTCATCGGCAAAGACATCGTCACCTTCCACACGCTGTTCTGGCCGGCGATGCTGCATTTCAGCGGTCGCAAGGTGCCCAACCGGATCTTCGTACACGGCTTTCTGCAACTCAGCGGCGAAAAGATGAGCAAGAGCCGCGGCACCGGCATCTCGCCGCTCAAATACCTCGAACTCGGCATGAACCCGGAGTGGCTGCGCTACTACATCGCGGCCAAGCTCAACGCGCACGTGGAAGACCTCGACTTCAACCCGGACGATTTTTTGGCGCGCGTCAACAGCGACTTGATCGGCAAGTACATCAACATCGCGAGCCGGGCGGCGGGCTTCCTGAGCAAGCGCTTCGGTGGGCTGTTGTCGAACGACCTCGGTGTCGAGGGTCGCACGTTGCTCGACGGCCTGCGCGCGCACTGCGCGACGATCGAAGAACTCTACGAAGAACGCGAGTTCGGCAAGGCGCTGCGCGAAGTGATGCTGCTGGCCGACCGGGTCAACGAATTCGTCGATCGGAACAAACCGTGGGAGCTCGCGAAGAAGCCCGAGAGCGAAGCCGTGCTGCACGACGTGTGCTCCGTCTGCATAGAGGCCTTCCGGCTGCTGACGATCTACCTGAAGCCGGTGCTGCCGTCGCTCGCCGCGCAGGTCGAGACCTTTCTGAAGATCGAGCCGATGCAGTTCGCCGACGCGGCACGCTCACTCGGCGGTCACACGATCGGCGAATACAAGCACCTGATGCAGCGCGTCGACGCGAAGCAACTCGAAGCGTTGATCGAGCCGATCGCCGTCGAAGCCCTGCCGCCGGGCGGCGAGCCGATCGCGCCCGAAATCAAGATCGACGACTTCGCGAAGATCGATTTGCGCATCGCGAAGATCGTGAACTGCAGCTTGGTCGAGGGCTCGACCAAGCTGCTGCGGCTCACGCTCGATGTCGGTGAAGCGGCCCCGCGCAACGTGTTCAGCGGCATCCAGTCGGCCTACCAGCCCGACGACCTGGTCGGCAAGTTCACCGTGATGGTCGCCAACCTCGCGCCGCGCAAGATGAAGTTCGGCGTCAGCGAAGGCATGGTGCTGGCGGCCTCGCACGCCGACGACAAGACGGATGCGGGCATCTACGTCCTCGAGCCCTGGCCTGGCGCGCTGCCGGGCATGCGGGTGCGCTGAGCGCGATGGCGATCACGCCGGTCCGCGAATTCCCCGACACGGGCTGGGCTGACGACGGGCCGACGCGCAATGTCGAGGCCGTGCTCGAAGACGGCGCGGTACTGAGTTTTCCACACCTGCCGTTCGTGCTGTCGGCGAGCGAAACCAGGTTTCTCGATCCGCGCTGGGCCGACGGCAAGGCCAAGAACATCTCGTTGCGCTGGCGACCGGGTACGCCCGCGGCCGACATGCGTGGTGCCGCCGGAAGCAGCACCGACCTCGATGTGCTGCGCGCGATGATCGTGCGCTATGCCGAGCAGAGCGAGGCCTTTGCGCTGCGCCTCTTTCCGCACTACCGCGGTCACCTGAACCGCGGCAACACCTCGTTTCGACCGGTCGACGTGGCCGCCCGCGAAACCAGTTGGCGCAAGGACGACATGCGGCTGCACGTCGATGCCTTCCCTTCGAATCCAATGCACGGCACGCGGCTGCTGCGCGTGTTCTGCAACGTCAACCCGAACGGCCGACCGCGCCGGTGGCGTGTGGGCGAATCGTTCGAGGCGCACGCGAAGCGCTACTTGCCGACGATCGCGCGTCCGCTACCGGGCTCGGCGTGGCTGCTGGAGGCAACAGGCATCACGAAGCGCCGCCGCACCGAGTACGACCACGTGATGCTGCAGTTGCACGACCACGCGAAGGCCGATGCCGAGTTCCAGCGCGCGAGCCCGCAAGCACCGATCGACTTCGCGCCCGGCACGACCTGGGTGGTTTTCAGCGACCAGGTGCTGCACGCCGCGACAGGCGGCCAACACATGCTGGAGCAGACCTTTTACCTCGACGTCGCTGACCAGCAGCGGCCAGAGGCCTCGCCGCTCGGAACGCTGGAGCGGTTGATGGGGCGTGGGCTGCTTTGACAGCACCGACGCGACTCAGCGCACCTCTTCGACGAACTTTCTCAGCGCATTTTTTTCCAAAAGCGCTCGACCTTCGCGAACGCTTTCAGTTCGGGCGCGGCTGCATCGATCAACGCCGCGCGGCGCGCGGTGAGCCAGCCGAGCGCGAACATGGCTTGCCGGTCGGCCCCGGTGCGCGGTGCGAACGCGGCCATCGCCATCAGCACGTCGCTGACCGCACCGAGCCGCTCCTGCAGCGCGCGCAGCGCCTTCAGGTAGCGGCGCACCTCGCGGCGGTCGAACAGCGTGGCACTGAACTCTGTCGCGTAGCGCAGCCGCTTGGCGCGCTTGCGCAGGCGGTGGCGCGCTTCGTCGTCGAGCGCGTCGTAGCGCTTCGCGTCGGCGACGACCTGGCGGTGCCACTTGTTCAAGCGCGCAGCCAGCCGGTCGCGCGGCAGTGCGTCGGCCGAGGTGTCGGCCGTGGCATCGGAGGGTGACGGCTCGGCGTGCATCGCCGAGAGCAGGTCCAGCAGCAGCGTCTGGCTCGCCGACGCGCGCAGCACATCGGCGAGAGTCGGCGGCGCTTTTTCGATGTCGGCACTGGCACCTGCCGGTGGTACCGCGTCGGGCAACCCGGCGCTGCGCATCGCCTCGACCAGCGCAGCGCCGAACTCGCCTTCGAGCACCGTCTGGTCGCGCGCGGCACCGAGCTCGCGGAACAGCGCGGCGGCAGCATCACCGAGCGCAGTGTCGTCGTCGCGCTCGAACAAGGCGAGCGCGCTGCGCAGCCGACGCAAGCCGACACGCAGCTGATGCACATGCTCCGGCGCATGCGCACCCGAGGCGATCTGGCTCGCGTTGGCGAGGATCTGGTCGGCACAGTTGCGCAGCACGGCCTGCCAGGCGGCAGGCAAATCCATCGTCGCATCGAGCCGCAGCCAGGCCGCGAGCCGCGGCGGTGCCACGGTCTCGCCGCGCGCGAGCAGGTCACCGCGCTCGGCCTTGCTGCGCACGTCGAGCCACAGGTCGAAGCGCGGCAGCCAGCGGCGCGCGGTCTCGATGACGGCACGCGGCGAACCCGCCAGCAGTTCGATTTCGAGCTCGCAGACGTCGATCGCGGATTCGCCGGCGACGATGAGCCCGGTGTCGAACGCGAGCTCCACGCGCGATGGCGCGCAGCCCGGCGCGCGCACCGCCAGCGCACGGGTGCGGCGGCGAATGTCGGTGCGGTAGAGGGTTTGCAGTGCGCTGCCCGGTGGCATCCCCGGCCGTGCATCGGGCCTCGCGGCGAGCAGCGCCAGCAGCCGGTCGCCAGCCGCCGTGCCGGCATGTTGCGCCGGGTCGATCGCCGGTACCGTGGCCGACGAACCGCGGGGCACGTTGTGCTCCAGCCGCGTCATGCCGTCGTCGCCGGCGCCCTTGAGCGTCTGCACCCACTGCCGGCCTTCGCGCCGCAGGCGCAGCGCCAGCCGCGCGTTGGCGAGGGCGCGGTCGACTGTGTCTTGGTAGGCGGCCTGCAAGCGCATTCGCGGTGATGGCATGCGGCCCGCCACCGCCGCGTCAACCTTCGCGCGCTGCGCGGCCGGCACCTGCAGCTTCAGTTCGATTTCGTTCATGACAGGATCGTGACAGGCGACCGCGCCGAATTTGATGAAACGCCATGAAGCGGCCGCAGGGGCTGCGATAAGCTCGGCGTCTACCACCCACACACACGACATCTTGGGGTTTCTGGACGACCTGAAGCGCCAAGCCGAAGCGGCGCGGGCGATGAACAACAACGACACGGATGCACTGGCGCGCAGTGCCGGCCTGGCCGATATGGCGTGCAAGATCGCCTTCAACTACCTCGCCGTGCTGGCGCAACACCTGAACGTGTTGCAGACGCGGTCGAAAGTCAATTACCGGCTCGATCGTCAACAGGTGTTCGAAGGCCTGCAGCTGTGCGGCTTTCGTGCCGATGCGCGTCGCAAGCAGTTGCGCAGAACCGAGGTGTTCGATCACGTGGTGCTGCGTTGGCGCTTGACCAGCGGCACCGCGCTGGCACTGACCAAAAACTTTTTGCCCGACATCGAGCTTCTGGAAGCACGGCTGCGTCAGGACGGCGTGACGTTCGACGCCGAAGCCGTGCGCCACCCTGATACGGCCAAGCTCCAGGAGATGCGCTACAGCTTCACCGCCGATTTCAACGCCAGCGTGCTGATCACTCCCGACCACGACCGGGGCTGCCTTCGCTTCGACGCGACCAACCTCGACGGGCTGCAATCGGTGTGCCTCGAATTGCCCGCGTTCGAGATCGGCTCAGGGCGACTCGATGAATTGGCGCGATGGGTCATCGGCGAGCCGAACACGTTTCTCAAAGGCGCGCAGAACCTGCGGCGCAGCGAAGCCTGACGCCGGCTCACGAGCGCCTGGCTCTTTCATCCCCGGTTGCCCGATTCTTTTTCGTCTGCGGTCGTCGAGGTCGACATCACGCGGCCATTGACGTCGAAGGTGACAGAGAACACTTTGCCTTGCGATCCATCGGCGAAGCGCCAGTCCCAGACTTCTTCGTCTTTCTTCATGGCGTACCGCTGGACTTTGGCTGGCGTGCCGAGCAAGCGGCGCACCTGGGTTTTGTCCCAGCCGGTTTCGATCTTCGCGAAGTTGGCCGGCTTGAGCACCTGGCGCATCGCGACCAACTTGCTGTCGCTGCCGATCGCGAGCATGTAGTTGACCTGACCGGCCGGCTGGCGCGGGTATTCGAGCGTCTTGCTCCCGTCGGGCTCGGCGTACACCGCGGCGGGCTCGCCCCACTTGGCGCGCACATCGGCTTCGGTCGTGACACCGACTTCCAGTTCGGCGATCTTCTGCACATCGCAGCCGGCCAACACGGCGGCGGTGATCGCGAGGGCGGCAATCCAGTGGCGCTTTTGTCCGAGCGCAAAGTGTCGAAAGGTCATGCTCTTTCTCCCCGTTAAAATCGAGGTCTTCACTCTAGCGCCCGCCCTGTGGCGTGCGCGCCAAGCCGCCATGCCATTGTTCTGGAAAGCCTACAAATCCGACGTCACCTCGTTCATCGAGACGCTCAAGGCCAACAAGCCGACGCTGGAAGAAGAACAACGCCGCGGCCGCAACCTGCTCTGGGACAAACGCATCGACCGCGATGCGCAAGCCGAGTACGGTGACGCGAAGGTCGCTCAGCAACCTTACGTCTACCAGACCAAGCGCTGATGCAAGGCCACGTCGACCGCGCGGGCGACAACGTCGAAGCGTATGCAAGCCCCGTTGTCGTCGACAACGTCGCAGTGGCCCGCCTCTACGGCGAGCCGCTGTTCGCGATGCCGACGGACCTCTACATTCCGCCGGACGCGCTCGAGGTGTTTCTCGAAGCTTTCGAGGGCCCGCTCGACCTGCTGCTCTACCTGATCCGCAAGCAGAACTTCAACATCCTCGACATCCCGATGGCGAGCGTGACGCGGCAGTACCTCGCTTACGTCGAGCAGATCCGCAAGACGAACCTCGAGCTCGCGAGCGAATACCTGCTGATGGCGGCGATGCTGATCGAGATCAAGTCGCGCATGCTGCTGCCGCCGAAGAAGAGCGTCGACGGCGGCGAGCCTGAAGATCCACGCGCCGAGCTCGTGCGCCGGTTGATCGAGTACGAACAAATGAAGCTCGCCGCAGCGCGCATCGACCAACTGCCGCTGATCGGTCGCGATTTTCTGCGCGCGCAAGTCGTGATCGAGCAGTCGCTCGCACCGCGGTTTCCGGATGTCGACGTCGACGAACTGCGCGCTGCCTGGGCCGATATTTTTAAGCGCGCCAAGCTCAACCAGCACCACCACATCACGCGCGAGCAACTTAGCGTGCGCGAGCACATGAGCATCGTGCTGCGCGCACTGCAAGGCCGGCGCTTCGCGATGTTCGAGGATTTGTTCGACGTGAGCCGCGGCCCGCAGGTGCTGGTCGTGACCTTCATCGCGATGCTCGAACTGGCGCGCGAGCGTTTGCTCGAGGTAACTCAGGCCGAGGCCTTCGCGCCGATCTACGTGCGGTTGGCTTACTCGGCGGTTTGATGAAGCGGCGGCACACCGCCGGCTACCGCCGCAGCAGTCATTTGCAAGCGCGCCCTATTGCGCGACCGGCGGCTTGCCGTAGTTAGGCGACCTCGGCCCCGGCAGCACGCCGTTGTCGCGCGGCGCACCGAGCATGCGCTGGTTGGCGATGCCGGCACAGGTGTACGAGGCGTCCGTGGCCGTGCCGATGATCTGCTTGACGATGGCCAAGACGAGCAACCCGACGAGGCCGCCCTGCGCCTGCTGTTGCTGCTCGGCAGACGTCGCGGCCGCCTTGCCCTGCCAAAGCAACTCACCTGTGAGCAGATCGACGATCTGCGTTTCGACCTCGACGCGTGTTTCGCTGCCGAGAACCATGTAGGTGGTGCCGTACTTGCGCACCTTCATGCAGACCGCCGCATCGGCACCGAAAAACTCGCGCAGCTTTGCGATCGGGATCTCCTGTGCATCGGCCGCGCTGGTAATGCCGTTCTGCCGGAAGGTCTCGTCGACCAGCGTGACCGGCAGCACGTAGTAGCCGGCTTCGGCCAGCGGCAAGGTCGCGTGCGACCAGACACCATGCGTCGCGTTGACCTCGGGTGAATCGTTGACCGGTGGCATCACCAGCAGGGTCGTCGGCTTGGCTTTCATGAACGCGCTGTAGTCGTAGGCGGGCGCCTTGGTCGCGCAACCGCCGAAGCCAAGCAAACCAGTGACCGCGGCGGCCACGAGCGTTAGTCGGGCGAGATTCATGCGGGGTTGTACTTCTTCGCAGGAGCATCGAGCCGCTTGAGCAATTGGTCCATGTTCGGCGTCGATTCGGGGAACGCGAGCTTCTCGGCTTGCCACATCTGGCGGGCCTGGTCGGCATCGCCGGCCGAGAGCTTCAACATCCCGAGGTGCGCACGAAAGCCGGGCGGCAACGCTGCGTTGGCAGCGCGGGCCTTCTCGGCATGCGCTTCCATCGCGCCGACCTGCTCCGCCGACGATGAGCCAGCGTGTTGCAAGGCCGCGTATTGCAGCTTCGGAGAAGACTCCCACGAATAGAGCGGCGGCGGTGGCCGGTTGGCGCAACCGGCCAATACGGCAATGCAGGAACCGAGCAGCAAGTGACGCGCTGCCAACGCGGCGTTCACCGGCGTACCTCGGCTTGACCCCACTGGCCCGCGTCTTTCGCGGCGACCAGCGTGTTGACGGCCTCCCGCATCGCCAGGTCAAGCACCTTGCCGTTGAGCGTGGCGTCGTAGCTCGCGGTGCCGCCGAAGCCGAGCACTCCACGGTTCGAGAGCTCGTATTCGCCGGCCCCACGCGCCGAGTACACGACCTCGGCGGTCAGGCTGTTGACGATGTTGAGCGTGATCTTGGCGTAGGCGATCTGCGACTTGCCACGGCCGAGCAAACCGAAGAGCTGCTGGTCGCCGACCTCCTTGCGACCGAACTCCGAGATGTCGCCGGTGACGACATACGAGGCCCCCCGCAGCGTCTGTGCTGCACCTTGCAGTTTTGCTTCCCGGCCGATTTCGGCAAGGTTGTCGCGGTCCTGAACAGCGAAACGCTGCGACTGCTGCAGGTGCGAAATCAGCGTGGTCTTGGCCTGGCTGCCGAGGCGGTCGACGCCGTCGGGAAAAACACCGCTCATGAAACTCGAGCGGTTGTCAAACTTGCCGACCGACACCGGCAGCCGCACGCCGACGAACGGCGCAGCGGCGCAGCGGCGCTCTAAACCTTTTCGACCTGCACCGCGCGCGAGCTTTCGGTGGCGCACCCAGCAAAAGCAACGAGACAGGCAGCCGCAGAGGCGGCCATGAGACGACGTGACATTTTATTTCCCCAACGTTCGCTCGCGTTGCAGGGCCCGTGGCGAGCCCGGGGCTGGTCTAGGGGCCGCTGCGCACGTGCCGCGCCACTCGACCGACGGGCTCGGCGTCTGCGTGCGGTCTGCGGCAGATTTCGGCCCGCTGCCGCGACACTGTGGCGTTAGGGGGACGCTGGCTTCACCGCCAGCTTGAACGCGATCATCGCCCTCAGCTTGTTGGGTACCACCGGCTTGATGAGCAGGTGGAAATCATGGTCGTGTGCGTCTCTGTCATGGCCCGTCATCGTGCTGCCGGTGACGAGGATCGCGGGAATCGCGGTGCCGAAGCGTGCGCGCAGCGCCTTGATTGCGTCGACACCGCTCAGGCCTTCTTCGAGCCGGTAGTCGACGATCAACAAGTCGGGCTTGATCACCGAAGGGTCGCTGCGCGCGGCCCAATCGCGGCTCGCGCCGACGCTGTCGAACGCGTCGATCTGCGCGCCCCAGCCGGTGAGCAGCACTTCGAGGCCGGCGCGCACTGCGGGCTCGTCTTCGACGATCACGATGCGGCGCCCGGCGAGCGTGATGCTGGCAGGTCCCTTGTCCGGCGTCGAGAGTAACGCCGATGGCCGTGGCGCGCGGCCCTGCGGCAATTCGAGCGTGAACACCGTGCCGCGGCCGGGCACGGAGCGCATCGTCAGCGGTGCGCTCATCAAGTCGGCCAGGCGCTTGACGATCGCCAGGCCGAGCCCGAGACCCTTGCGCTGATCGGGGCTGACCTTGGGTGTGTTGGGCACCTGGTAGAACTCGTCGAATACGCGCGTCTGCTCGGCCTCGCTGATGCCCAGGCCGGTGTCCCAGACCTGCAGCAGCACCCGGTCGTCGCGCTGGCGGCAGCCGACCAGCACCGAGCCGTCGTTGGTGTAGCGGATCGCGTTGGAGACCAGGTTGCGCAGGATGCGCTCGACCAGCAACGGGTCGGCAAACACGGCCTTGGCGCCGCCGCGCAGCCGCAGTGCCAGCCCCTTCTCGAACGCGCTCGGCTCGAAATGCAGACGCAGCTTGCGCAGGATGTCGGCGACCTCGAAGTGCTGCGGGCGCACCTCGATCACGCCGCTGTCGATGCGGGTGATGTCGAGCAGCTCCGAGAACAGGCCTTCGAGCGCGTCGACAGATTCATTGATGCTGTTGACGAGCTGTGCCACCTCGGGCTCGTGCACTCGCTGGCGCAGCGCTTCGGCGAACAGGCCCATCGCATGCAGCGGCTGGCGCAGGTCGTGGCTGGCGGCGGTGAAGAACTGGGTCTTGGCGCGGTTCGCGATCTCGGCCTCGCGGCGTGCGGCCTCGGCGGCGAGGGTCTCGATGCGCAAGCGCCCGGCGAGCTCGTCGGCCTGCAGCTTGAGGTCCATCGCGCGTCGCAGCGCGAGCCGGTAGCTGTTGGCCAGCACCACCGTGAACGCGAAGATCACCACCAGCTCGCCGGCGAGTTGGTAGTGGTCGATGTCACCGACGAGCGCGATGCGCACCACCAGCGGCAGGAAACACAGGCCGGCGTAGGTGCGGTAGAGCCGGCGCTGGATCGACAGCACCGGAATGGCGACTGCGCAGTAGGTGTAGACGATGATGATCAGGCCGGTCTGCTGCAGGCCGGTGTCGCGCGTGCCGACGCCCTGGCCGTACAGAACCCATCCGGTCACGCCCCACATGGTCGCGGCCACGAGGGTGCCGACGTTCGAGTAGAGGCCCCAGCGTTGCCACTCCGCGCGGGTGCGCGGCGCCGCGCGCTTGAACGCGAGCGTGACGAACAAGCGCACTGCGCACATCGCGGCGAATGCTCCCCACCAGGGCAGCAGCACCGCCAGCGGGGCGATGTCCCAGTACAGCATCGTCGCGACGGCCACACCCGCGGCATAGCCGCTCAGCGCTGTCGGCATGTAGTCGTAGGTGCTCTGCACCAGCTCGGCCCGGCGTGCGAGTGCCGGGTCGTTCTCGGGCAGATCGGTCGGCGCAGGCGCGGGTGCAGGTACGGGTGCGTGCGCGTCAACCCCGACCAGCGGTGCGGCGGCGGCCAAAGCAGCCAATCAGCGCTCGGGCCGGCGCCAGGCCGAGAGCCCGCCCAGCCCCGACATCTGGCTGACTGCGAGCACCGCCTGCGTGCGCGAGCTGACACCGAGCGTGCGCAGCACCGCGGCCACGTGGTCCTTGACGGTCTCGACCGACAAATTAAGTTCGCGCGCGATCAGCTTGTTCGGCTGACCTTTGAGCAGCAGCGCGAGCACGTCGGTCTGGCGCGGCGTGAGGCCGAGGCCGGCAAGCGGCACGGGGCCGGTCTGAAAGCCGCTGTCGTGAGCGGTTTCACGCACCACACGCAACACACCGGGGACCGTGTCGCCCCCGGGCCGGGTGGCGGGCTCGGAGCCCATGGTCATCGGCGGCACGTAGATGCCGCCCGACATCACCATGTGCAGCGCCTCGAACAGCGTGTCGTTGCTGGCGCGCTTGGGCACGAAGCCCATCGCGCCGGCATCGATCGCCTTGATGACATCGCTGCTGCGGTCGGAGGCCGAGACCACGACCACCGGCAGCGCGGGGTAGGCGGCACGAAACTCGACCAGCACATCGAAACCATCGGCGTCCCCAAGGTGCAGGTCGAGCAGCACGAGGTCGAAATCGGAATCGGCCTTGAGCGTTTCGCGCGCGGCGCGGGCGCTGTTCGCACCGATCACCGTGGCGTCACCGCCCAGCCCTTCGATCACGGCCTGCAGCGCCTGCAGGATCAGCGGGTGGTCATCGATCAACAATACTTTCATGCACTTCTCTCCAACAGCAGATCATCGTAAACCACGCAAGCGCGGGCTCAGGTGTACCGGCGCGCCAGCGATTCGGCCACGCACACCGGTTTGTCAGCGCCCTCGCGTTCCATCGTGACCTCGACCGTGAGCTGCGCGCCGCCTTCGAGCGGCTCGTACTTCGTCAGCTTGAAGTGCCCACGCAGGCGGCTGCCCGAAGGCACCGGTGCCGGGAACCGCACCTTGCCGAGACCGTAGTTCACGCCCATGCGCGTATCGCGCACCTCGAAGGCCGAGGCACTCATCTCGGGCAGCAGCGAGAGCGTCAAAAAGCCGTGCGCGATGGTCGTGCCGAACGGGCCTTTGGCGGCGCGCTCGACGTCGAGGTGGATCCATTGGTGGTCGCCGGTCGCGTCGGCGAACAGGTCGATGCGCTTTTGGTCGACCGTGATCCATTCGCTGACGCCGACGGTCTGGCCGACCAACGGCTGCAGCTCGGTGAGGTGCTCGAAACTTCGCATGTTGTGCTCTCGTTGAGGTGAACAGGTATCAGGCGTCGAGCCACTGCGTGAGCGGCTGCCATTGCGCGGCGTCGCGCTCGAAGCGGCTCGAGGCCACATCGAAAAGCGTCAGGCCATGCGCCGCGAGGTGAACGTAGTTCTGGGTGTCGCGCAAAAAACCGAGCAGCGGCACGCCGATGCCCCCGAGAAAACCGCGCAGCTGGTCGGTCGAGATCGTGCCCTCGCGGGTGCGCATGCCGACGATCGCGATTTGCACCCGCTCACTGCGCTTGTGGGCCAGCAGTTGGCGCACGAAGTCGTGGGTCGCGTGGATGTCGAAGATGCTCGGCTGCAGCGGGATCAGCACCTTGTCGGCGAGCTTCATGACCTCGTCGAGCCGCTTGCCGTGCAGGCCGGCGGGCGTGTCGAGCACCACATGCGTCGTGCCTTTGGGCGGGCGCACGACGGCGTCGTGCATGACCTCCCAGGCAGCGATAGGCGCAAGGCTCGCGGGTCGCAGCGCGAGCCAGGTGCGCGCCGACTGCTGGCGGTCGACATCGCCCAGCATCACCGGGTGCCCGCGCGACGCGAAGTAGCCGGCAATGTTGGTCGCAAGCGTGCTCTTGCCGACGCCGCCCTTCGGATTGGCCACCACGATCACCGGCATGCAGACCTCCCCGTTCGGACGCCACTTTCAGGTTATGTTAGCGGCGCCAGCGAGCGTGCCGCCATCGAGACTAACCAGCGACCGCCCGCGCCCACCCTCGCTCCCCGGACGCCATGGCCGACTCCTGCATCTCCGTTCTCGACGCCCCGGCCGCGCCCGCACCCGGCCCCGACATCGTCGTCATCACCGCCCACCCGCAGATGGAGCACTCGCGCATCAACCGCCGCCTGATGCGCGCCGCGCGGCGCCTGCCGACCACCGAGAGCTCGCCGCTGATCGTGGTGCGCGACCTGTATTCGCTCTACCCCGATTACCTGATCGACGTGGCCGCCGAACAAGCGCTGCTCGCGACCGCGAAGCTGATCGTCTGGCAGCACCCGATCCACTGGTACAGCATGCCGCCGCTGATGAAGCTTTGGCTCGACGACGTGCTCGCGTTCGGCTGGGCTTACGGCCCCGGCGGCACCGCGCTGCGCGGCAAGGATTTGTGGCTGGTAGCGACCACCGGCGGCCCGGCCGACTCGTACCGCCCGACCGACTACAACCGCTATTTCTTCGACGACTTCTTGCCGCCCTACGAGCAGACCGCCAACCTGTGCGGCCTGCGCTTCTTGCCGCCGCTGCTGCTGCACGGCGCGCACCGCGCCGAAGAGCCCGAGGTCGAGGCGCACGTCGCCGTCTACGCACAACGCCTGGCCAGCTACCCGAACTGGCCCGAGCTCGGCGGGTTACTTTACGAGTTGCCGGCGCTGATCCCGCACGACGCGCGGCCGGACGAAGACGCTGACGACGCCGCCGACCGACCGCGCCGCGCCACTTCGAACGGAGCCACTTGATGGAACACGGCAACTGGCTCACCGGCACCCTGGTCTACCTCGCCGCCGCCGTCATCGCGGTGCCACTGGCCCGGTTCCTCGGGCTCGGCTCGATCATCGGCTACCTCGCCGCCGGCATCCTGATCGGCCCGTGGGGTTTGAAGCTCGTCACCAACCCGCAAGACATGCTGCACTTCTCCGAATTCGGCGTCGTGCTGATGTTGTTCCTGGTCGGCCTGGAGCTCGAACCGAAGCGGCTGTGGCAGTTGCGCAAACCGATTTTCGGTTGGGGCAGCGTGCAGCTGTTCGGCTCGGCGGCGCTGATGCTGGGGGTCGGCGTGGCGTGCGGCATCGACTGGCGTATCGCGGGGGTCGCCGCACTCGGGCTGGCGATGTCGTCGACCGCGATCGGCCTGGGCGTGCTCGGCGAGCGCGGCCTGATGAACACCACCTCGGGCCAGGGCGTGCTCAGCGTCTCGCTGCTGCAAGACGTGGCCGCCATCCCGATCCTGGCACTGCTGCCGTTGCTCGCGATGGGGCATGCCAGCACTGAAGGCAGCGCCTGGGTCAGCGCCGGCAAGGCGATCGGCGTGATCGCACTGATCGTGTTCGGTGGGCGCTTGTTGATCCGCCCCGCGCTGCGCTGGATCGCGCGCAGCGCCACGCCCGAAATTTTCACCGCGGCCTCGCTGCTGCTGGTGGTCGCGACCGCGGCGCTGATGCAGACGGTCGGCCTCTCGATGGCGCTCGGCGCTTTTCTCGCCGGCGTGCTGCTGGCCGAGAGCGAATACCGGCGCGAGCTCGAGACCGACATCGAGCCGTTCAAGGGCCTGCTGCTCGGCTTGTTCTTCATCGCGGTCGGCATGAGCATCGACTTCGCCGTCGTGCTCGCGCAACCGCTGCTGATCGCCGGCATCGTGTTCGGCTTTTTGCTGGTCAAGGCGTTCGTGCTGTGGGGCATGGGCCGGCTGATGCCGTTGCCCCGGCCCGAACGGCCGGTCTTCATCGTCTTGCTCGCGCAGGGCGGCGAGTTCGGCTTCGTCGTGTTCCAAACCGCCGCCGGTGCCGGCGTTATCGACGCGCCCGTGTCGTCGCTGCTGGTTGCGGCGGTCGCGATCTCGATGCTGGTCACGCCACTGCTATTGGTCGCGGCCGACAAGTGGCTGATGCCGCTGCTCGCGGGCCAGGCGAAGAAAAAGTCGACGGTCGAGGAGCTGCACGACCCGCAGCACCAAGCGGTGATCATCGCGGGCTTCGGCCGTTACGGGCAGGTGGTGGGCCGCATGCTGTACGCGAACGGCATCAAGCCCACCGTGCTCGATGTCGACGCCGAGCAGATCGAGGCGATGCGCCGGTTCGACTGGAAAGTGTTCTACGGCGACGCGACCCGACTCGACCTGATGCGCACCGCCGGTGCCGCGACCGCGAAGGTGTTGGTGCTGGCGATAGACGACGTGGCGCAAAGCATCGAGGTCGCGAGGATGGTGCGCGAGAACTTTCCCGAGCTGACGATCGTGGCGCGCGCCCGCAACGTGCGGCACTACTTCGAGCTGCTCGACCTCGGCGTCACGATGATCGAGCGCGAGACGCTCGACTCGGCGCTGATGAGCGCGCGCAGCGTGCTCGAAGAGCTCGGCTGGGAGCGCCACCAGGCGCGCACGCTGGCGATGCGGTTCCGGCGCCACAACGTCGGCCAACTCGTCAAGATGGGGCCGCACCACAAGGACGAAGCCAAGCTGATCGCAGTCGCCAAACAGGGGCGTCAGCAGCTCGAAAAATTGTTCGCGCAAGAGCGCGACGAAGCGGCGAAGGGCGACGCGCGCGTCGGCTGGAGCCATGCTGCCGATACGCGCGCCACACACGACACACACGACACGCCAGCAGGCGAAGCAGACCGCCGCCCTACTTGACCACCAGCACGCGCATGCCGAGCGCCTTGCCGCCGGGGCGGTCGAGCACTTGCACCGTGACCTGGCTCGGCTTGAACCCGTCGGGCAACGCAACGCTGCCGCGCGCGACCTCGTGGCCCGCGATGGAGACAACCGCAGTCGGCGGCGCGAAGCTCATCGGCGCGCCGCGCGCCGACACGCCGGCCACCGCGAATTGCAGCGTACCGGCGAGCGGTTTGGCGGCGCGCTCGCGGGTCAGCAACACGTCGTAGTTCAGCACCGCGCCTTTGGCGACGAAGCGCGCCGCGCGGATCTCGACCGCTCCGCCGCGCGGGTCGGGCGGGAGCGAGGCAACCACCGCGTACAAGTCAACGCGCAGGCTGTCGACGAGGGCGCGGCTCGCGGCCGATTCGTCGGTGGCCTTTTTCTTGTCGGCGATCGCCGCATCGAGGCGTTGCGTGGTGTCGGTCAGTTGTGACGTGAGGCGCGTACGCGCCGCGTCGGCGGTGTCGTAGGCGCTGCGCAAGTCGGCGCTGGCAGTCGGCGACAGCCGCGGCGGCAGAAAGCGTTCTTGCGCGAAAAACAAACCGCCGGCACCGAGCGCGATGCCGACGAGCAGCTGCACCAACCAGCGTGGCGGGCGACCACGACGCCGGCGTCGGCTGTAGGGGTCGAAGGCAATGGGTTTGGATTGACCGAACATGGGGATACGTTAGCGACTCACAGCTGGCTTGTGCAGGGGCCGCGAGCCTACGCCCTTCCGGGCCACCCCGCGAAACAACCCGTTGCAGCGCCGCCGGCCAGAAACGAGAGAAAACACGTGCAACATGACCTCGCTGCAGAGCCTCGTTTGAGCTTGAACCCATTTCAACGATTGCGCATGTGGGGCACGCTGACGTCGACTGTGGTCACGCTGCTGATGCGCGAGGCACGCACGGTCTTGCGTGAAGTCGACGTGCTGGCGCGTTGGGCGGCGAAGAAATGCAAGCCGCAGCCGCGCCGCGGCGGCCATCGGCTTGCCTGAATGCTCGTTGTCAAAGGTTCTTTGTTGCTAATCGATTTGCAATAAGATCGGCGCCATGGAACGCAACACCCGCCAACGCGACGCCGTGCTCGCCGCCATCGAGCACGCCGGCCGGGCGCTCTCGCCGGGCGAGATCCTCGCACTCGCGCAAGCCTCGGTCGCGAGCCTGAACCTGTCGACGATCTACCGCCACATCAACGCGCTGCAAGAAGAGGCCCGCATCGTCAAGGTGCTGCTGCCCGGCCAGGCGGCGCGGTTCGAGGCCGCGTGTGGCGACGACTCGGCACGCCACGGTGGCGCCGCTCACCACCATCACCACTTTCATTGCAACGGCTGCGACCGCGTCTACGCTTTGCACGCCTGCCCGGGCTCGATGCAAGACCTCGCGCCGGCCGGCTTCGTCGTCGCAGCGCACGAGATCACGCTGCGTGGCTTGTGCGCCGACTGCGGCCGAAGCCAGGCGCGGTGATGCTGGAGCACGTTCACGCCGAGCTGCCGGCGAGCGGCATGGCGCTATTTTTCCTGCTCGGGTTGCGCCACGGCATCGAGCCCGACCACATCGCCGCGATCGACGGCCTCACGCTGCGCGCGCACGATCACCACGAGCGCCACGCGCCCTGGACCGGCACACTGTTCGCCCTCGGCCACGGCCTGGCGATCGGGCTGATCGCGATCGGTATCAGCTTGCTGGCGGCGTCGTTCACCTTGCCGCCGACGTTGCTGCAAGTTGTCGACTGGTTGCCGATCGTGCTGCTGACTTTGCTCGGCCTCTGGAACCTGCGCGCGCTGCTCGCACCCGGCACTTACCGGCCGAGCTCCGTGCGCATGAAGCTGATCCCGGCGGCGCTGCGCGACCGCACCGACCTTTGGTCGACGGTCGCGATCGGCCTGCTGTTCGCGCTCGTGATCGACACCGTCGCGCACGTCTCGGCCTGGAGCGTGTTCGCCACGCACCGGGGTGGCTGGTGGGCCGGCGCGGTCGCGGGGCTGCTGTTCTCGGGCGGCATGCTGATCGCCAGCACCGCCGATTCGCAACTCATCTCGCGGGTGCTGCGCAGCGCCGGCAGCGAGGCCGCGGCATCGCGCCTGCGCCGCGGCATCGGCTGGTTTGTGGTGTTGCTGTCGTTCGGGGTCGTGATTCAGGCGGTGATCGCAAAGACCAGCGCCTGAACAGGGCCGCAGCCGAGCGCCGGGCCGCCCCAAGCCGGCTGCGCGCCCCTCGGGGGCCGGCGCCGCAGGCGCCTTGGGGTCGTCGTCTGCATCAAGCGAGTCTGCAAGCCTCGTCGAATGTCAGGCGCGGGCTGCGCCCGAACAGCTTGCTCGCGTCCCCGTGCCCGAGGTTCACGATGAAGTTGGTTTTCACCGTCGTGCCGGCCCAGAACGCTGCGTCGACCTTGGCCTGATCGAAGCCGCTCATCGGCCCGCAATCGAGCCCGAGGGCGCGCGCCGCGAGGATGAGGTAGCCGCCCTGCAGGCTCGAATTGCGGAACGCGGTCGCGTCGATCATCGGCTGGTTGCCGACAAACCAGGCCTTCGCGTCGGCGTGCGGAAAGAGCTGTGGCAGCTTCTCGTAGAAAGCCATGTCCATGCCGATGACCACGGTCACCGGCGCGGCTTTCGTCTTCTCGACATTGGTCGGCGACATGCCTTCGAGCAGCTTCGCTTTGGCCTCGGGCGTGGTCACAAAAAGAAAGCGCGCCGGGCTGCAGTTGGCCGAGGTCGGGCCCCACTTCACGAGCTCGTAGAGCTGGCGCAACGTGGATTCGGGCACGGGCTCGGGGCCGAAGCCGTTGTGGGTGCGGGCGTTGTCGAACAATTGCTCGGTGGTGAGGTTCATGAGGTCGATATGAGTGGAAAAGCTGGCCATTCTCGACCCGGCCCACGAGCACGCCGGGTAAAGAATTCATCGAACGCGTTCGCCTCCACTGAAGTGCGCGCCGAGTCAAAATCGCTTGATGTTCCAGCCTTCGCAACACGACGTTCGCCGCTTCTTTTGCGAAACTCGCCGCAAGCAGCGCGACGCGTTGCCGCTGACGCCGATGGAGGCGATCGCCGCCGACTGGATCGGCGAGCATCCCGAGCACCATGCCGAGTTCGATGACCTCGAGGCCGCGCTCGCGACGGTCTATGAGGTCGAAGGTGGTCGGAGCAACCCGTTCCTGCACTTGTCGATGCACCTCTCGATCAGCGAACAGATCGCGATCGACCAGCCGACCGGCATCAAGCAGGCGTTCGGCTTGCTCGCGGCCAAGCTCGGCTCGGCACACTCGGCGCAGCACGAGGTGATGGAGTGCCTGGGCGAAATGGTCTGGGCCTCGCAGCGCAGCGGCCTGCCGCCCGACGGCGAGCGCTACCTCGAATGCGTGCGCCGGCGGGCGACCCGCTGACCTCGACAAACTTCCAAAAGATATCGTCAGCCCGGTAGCTTCAGCGCGCTTTGCCGCGTGCCCTGCCGCGTCTCGCCGAACAACGAAGCGCGGAACACCGCCGAGGCGGAGCGGTCGTCCATCGCCCACAGCAGCAGTGCGCGTGCCGTCATCGGTTTGGCGAACAGGAAACCCTGCAGTTCGTCGCAGCCGAGTTCGACCAGGATCGCGTGCTGGCGCAGCGTTTCCACGCCCTCGGCGACCACCCTCAGCCCGAGCGCGTGCGCAAGCTTGACGACCGCATCGACCACCGCCCGCGCATCCGCGCTCTGGTCGACATCCTTGACGAAACTGCCGTCGATCTTCAGCTCCTCGGCCGGCAACTGGCGCAGGTAGCTCAGGCTCGAGTAGCCGGTGCCGAAATCGTCGATCGACAAATGCGCACCCAGCTCGCCGAGGCGGCGAAAGGTTTCCTGGGTCGCGCCGGTGTCTTCCATCGCCGCGGTTTCGGTGATCTCGCACGTGAGTAGCGAGGGGTGGATGCGGTGCCGCGTCAGCGCCTCGGCGATGCGGTCGGCGATGTCGTCTTGCCGCATTTGGTGGGCCGAGAGGTTGATCGCCACCCGCATGCGCAGCCCCTTGTCGCGCCAGGCGCGCGCCTGCTTGCACGCGGCCTCGATGACCCAGTTGCCGATCGGCCCGATCAGCCCCGAGCGCTCCGCGAGCGCGATGAAATCGCCCGGCATCACCATCCCGCGGGTCGGGTGGTTCCAGCGCAGCAAGGCCTCCGCAGCGGTGACCTTGCCGCTGCGCGCATCGATCTTGGGCTGGAAAAACAGTTCGAGTTCATCGTTTGCGAGGGCTTGGCGCAAGTCACGCAGCATGTCGAAGTTTTGCTGCACGCCGGTGTCCATCTCGGGCGCATAAAAGCAGTGGCGTGCGCCGCCGGCGCGCTTGGCCGCGTACATCGCGGCGTCGGCGCGCGCGATCAGCTTGTTCGGGTGGCACTTGTCGGGGTAGAGCGCGATGCCGACCGAGCACGAGATCGCAACCTCGCGGCCATCGATTTTGTAGGGTTGACTCAACACGTCGATCAGGCGCTCGGCCAAGCGTGCCACGGCATCGCGGTCGCTGGCCCTGGAGGTCAGCAACAGGAACTCGTCACCGCCGACACGCGCTGCCGCAACGCTGCCGCGCGCCAGCGCCTTGAGGCGCTGGCCGACCTGCTCCAGCACGCGGTCGCCGCTGCTGTGGCCGAAGGTGTCGTTGACCGGCTTGAAGCCGTCGAGGTCGATGAACAACACCGCGAGACGGCTGGCCTTGGCCTCGCATTTTTTCGCGGCCTCTTGCAGGTGGTTCTCGAAAAACAGCCGGGTCGGCAAGCCGGTCAGGTTGTCGACCGCCGCTGCGCGGGTCAGGCGCACAGCCGGCTCGCCCGAGGCCGACTGCCGCAACACCATCTGCAGCACCATCGCGAGCCCGGCGAGCCCCCCCATCACCAGCCACTCGGGGCCGAAGTTCCAGCGCGTGGCGGCCGAGGCCGACACCGAGACGGCCACGCCGATGCACGCCACGGCAGCCGCAATCGTGCTCCCGGCGAAGCGCAACACACGCGCCAGCCGCAGATCGCCCACCCGCAATTGCGACACGACCAGCGATGCCGACAGCGCGAGCGTCAAGCTGCCCGCGCCGAGCCCTTCGGGCGCACCTGTGAAGCGAAAGATGCCGGGTGCACTGAGCATGGCATGCACGTAGGCCGCCACCGGCATGGCCATCATCACCAGGCCGGCCAGCGCGCGATGGCCCCGGCCCCAGAGCAACCCGACGGCGACTGCGAGCGCGGCCAATACCGCGGCGGGCAGGCAGGGCCACAGCCAATCGAGGTCGTGAACGAGCTCACCCGCGGCCGGGTCGCGCATCGCATGCGCCGGCCACCACAACGCGCAAGCGCCGAGGCCGACCGAGACCATCAACACGACGCGCGCGATGCGCTGCGGCTTCGAATCCACGGCGTCGGCCAGCTCGGAGGCAAGCCAGAGCAGCGCGGCGCTGACGGCGAAGCTCGCGGTCATCAACAGGGCAGGCGACTGAGTCATACGACTCCGAAATCAGGTACGGGATCGCAACGCCGGGGGCCGGCGCAACGAGCGAACCGCATGGTGAGGGTTTTCTGCCGGCTCGGCACCGATTTGGGCCGGGTCGTTACGCCAAGCCCGCCTCGACCGTGACGCATGCCGCAGCCGGCGCGGGCAACCGTTGCAGCCGAGGCGCTATTCGCTGCCGACGAGCCCGTTGCGGATCGCGTAGACCGTCATCTCGGAGTTGTTGGTCAGGCCGAGTTTTTCGAGCACGCGGGCGCGGTATACGCTCACGGTCTTCGGGCTCAGCGTGAGCTCTTCGGCAATGTCGGAGAGGCGTTTGCCGGAGGCGATCATGACCAGCGTTTGCAGCTCGCGGTCGGAGAGCCTTTCGTGCGCGTTCGCAACCATCGGTGTGGTCAGGCTCTCGACCAGCATCTGCGCGATTTCGGGCGTGACGTACTTGCGACCCTGCGCCACGGTGCGCACCGCCAGCACGATCTGCGCCGGGTCGCCGCCCTTGTTGACGTAGCCATAGGCACCCGCGCGCAGCGCGCGGATCGCGTATTGGTCCTCGGGGTACATCGAGACGACGAGCACGCGCATGGCGGTGGCCTCGTCTTTGAGCACGTGCAGCACGTCGAGGCCGCTGCGGCCGGGCAGGTTGATGTCGAGCACCAGCACATCGGCACTGCCGCTGCGCATCAGCGTGCGCAATTCGCCGTAGTCGCCGGCTTCGCCGACGACCTCGATGTCGGGCGCATCGGACAGCGTGTCGCGGATACCACGCCGAATCAGCGCATGGTCGTCGCAGAGAAAGACCTTGATCATTGTCTGGCCCTTGTCGTTGCGCCTCAAAGTGCGCCCCACTGGCTGGGGTCGTCCGGGTCGTTCAGATCGTTCGGTTTTATCGGAGGTATATCAGCGATGCCGAGCGGATTCAAGGGCACGGAGAGGATCATCGTCGTGCCGCTGCCGCTGCTGCTGAGCTCGACCCAGCCGCCCACCGTGCCGGCACGCTCGTGCAGGCCGCGGATGCCGAACGAGCGCGCCTTGGCGAGATCGTCGGCGTCCAAGCCGCGGCCGTTGTCGCTGATCTCGAGCGAGAGCACGCCACCGGCGAGCGAGAGGTCGAGCGCCACGCGGCTCGCGTGCGCGTGTTTGGTGATGTTGGTCAACGCCTCTTGGGCGGTGCGGTAGGCGACCAAGGGCACGCCCGCCGGCAACTCGCGCGGCGCGGCGGGCAGCCGAATCGCGCACTCGATGCCGGTGCGTTTTTCAAAGCGCGTGGCGAGCCAATGCAGCGCAGCGACCAGGCCCTGCTCGAGGATCGCGGGGCGCAGGTTGTGCATGATCCGCTTGCTCGAATCGATCGCCAACGTGACGGTCTCGAGCGCCGAGGCCACGCGCGCGAGCACGGCTTCGGAATCAGTGTGGCGCGCGATCCAGGCGAGGTCGAACTTGAGCGCGGTGAGCGAGCCGCCGACGTCGTCGTGAATCTCGCGCGCGATCGCGGCGCGCTCCTGCTCGATGCTGTTTTGCAGGTGCTGCGCGAGTTCGCGCAGGCGCTGCTTCGATGCGTCGAGCTCGCGGTCGGCGCGGGCGCGGCCGCGCCGAGTCTCGGCGCCCTCGATCGCATGCAGCAGTGCCGGCACGAGCCGTGCGAGGTTGTTCTTCAGCAGGTAGTCGCTCGCGCCGTTGCGCATCGCCTCGACCGCGGTGTCTTCGCCGATCTCGCCCGAGACCAGGATGAACGGCACGTCGCGCCCGTTGGCCATCAGCAGGTCGAGCGCGACCAGGCCCGAGAAGCCGGGCAGGTTGTAGTCGGAAATGATCGCGTCCCAGCCACGCTCGCCGAGTGCGGCGAGAAACTCGGCCTCGGAATCGATGCGCCGCACATCGGCGCGCAAACCGCCGCGCGCGAGTTGCGCGAGCGTGAGCTCGTGATCGAACTCCGAATCTTCGAGGTGAAGGATGTGCAGCGTAGGCCCGCCCGATGCCGAAGGGTTTGCGGAGGCGCGTGCAGGGTGCATCGCGCAGAGTATGCCCTGCGCGTTTGGCGCTCAGGTCTGCCGCAAAGCAGCCGAAAACCGGGAGCAAGCCAGTTCCCGGAACCCGCTGACACGGACGCAACGGTGCTAAGCCACCCAGCCCACGACACCCGCGGCACAGCACAGATGCCGCTGCTCGCCGCCGCCGATCTGCAGGACAACCTGATGACGGCGTCGCACGACCTCGACCGCCTGCAGACCCTGCTCTCGCATGCCTGCGACGCGTTGATGCGCGGCTTTCACGGCGCAGCCGGCGAGATCCAGGAGCTGCTCGACGCGCCGCACGACACGCCTTCGCAGGCGCTGTTCGACAGCGTCGTGCTGCACCTCGGCGGCGCGATCACGGCGCTGCAATTCCAGGACATGGCGTCGCAACTGATCGCCGAAACCCACCAGCGCCTGCGCAACTGCGCCGACCGGATGGCCCGCGAAACCATGGGCGACGACGACGGCGAGGCCGTGGTCGAAGCCGCACCCCAGCGGCCGAACCCGGTCACGCAAGACGAGATGGACGCGGGCTCGGTCGAGCTTTTTTGACGCCGCACCCGACCTCGCACCCGACCCCGAACGATTCAAGAACGCCCGCACGCGACCGAAAACGCAAGCAAGGCATCCGGAGAGACACATGCGTTCAATTCTCGCAGTCGACGATTCAGTGTCCATGCGCCAGATGGTGGCGTTCACGCTCAAGAGCGCGGGCTACACCGTCGTCGAGGCCGTCGACGGACAAGAGGCCTGGGAGAAAGCCGGCAAGAGCGATTTCGACCTCGTGCTGACCGACCAGAACATGCCGCGCATGGACGGCATCGGCCTGACAAAGAAGCTGCGCGACAACCCCAGGTTCAAAAACACACCGATCCTGATCCTGACCACCGAGTCGAGCGACCAGATGAAACAGGCAGGCCGCAGCGCGGGCGCGACGGGTTGGCTCGTCAAACCGTTCGATCCGGCCAAGCTGATCGAAGTCATCAAAAAAGTGATCCGCTGAAGCGGGATTTCGACAGGAGCGGGCATGGGTGAAATGACGCAAGAAGGCGCGAACCTCGGCGCAGGCATCGACCTGAACCAGTTCTACCAGGTGTTTTTTTGAAGAAGCGGGCGAGAACCTCGACCGCATGGAGACACAGCTGCTCGAGATCGACCTGACCGCCGCCGACGACGAAGAACTGAACTCGATCTTTCGCTGCGCGCATTCGGTCAAAGGCGGCGTCGCCACGAACTGACGCCGACCACGGCGATGGTCGACGTGCTGCTGCAGTGGGGCGATGCACTGCGCGCTCAGCTCGCACGCCACCAGGGCGCTGGCGGCGAGCCGGTCGACACGGCCCACGTGCAGGCGAGCATCCGGGCGATGAGCTCGGGGCAGGCGCCGGCGGCTACCGCACCGATCGAAAAGGCGATCGTTCGCGATGCCGCCGAGCAGATGGCCGGCGAAGCGCTCGCACCGAAATCCACCACCACCGCCACCGCCACCGCCCCGGCACGCAAACTCGACGTGCGCGTGGGCCCGCTCAAAGAACCGGCGCAGGCCAACGAGCTGTTCGCGCCGTTCAACGAAATCACCGACCTCGGCACGATCGAGGCCATCGACTGCGGCCAGCCGAGCGACGGCATCCGGCGCTTTCGCGTGGTCACTACCAGCACCGACGCCGACTTGCTCGACCTGTTCACCTTCCACGTCGCCCGCGACGAAGTGATGCTGCTGCCGGTGACCGCCGGCTGCGGTTTCCATGCCGGCGCGCCGGGTGCGCCGGCCGAAGTACCGCTGGCCGACCACGACCCCGGCTACGGCTTCTTCGACAACGCGCCGGGCGCGCCCGGCAGCGTCGCCACGACACCGAACGTCGACACGCCGGCCGCTTCGGCCGATGCCGCGAACGCGTCCGTCAACACGGCGCGCGCTCCGGCCCGCAATGAAAAAGCGCCCACCGCCGCGCTCGAATCGACGACGCTGTGCGTCTCGGTCGAAAAAGTCGATCAGCTCATCAACCTGGTCGGCGAGCTCGTCATCACGCAGGCGATGCTGGCGCAAAACAGCAAGCAGATCGACACCGCGCTTTACCAGCAGTTCGTCGCCGGCCTGGCCGATCTCGACCGCAACACACGCGACCTGCAAGAGTCGGTGATGTCGATTCGGATGATTCCGATGTCGACGGTATTCAGCCGCTTCCCGCGCATGTTGCGCGACCTCGCGGCCAAGCTTGGCAAGCAGGTCGAGTTCGTCACCAAGGACGAAGCGACCGAACTCGACAAGGGCCTGGTCGAAAAAAAACCGACCCGCTGACGCAGCTGGTGCGCAACAGCTGCGACCACGGCATCGAGATCCCGGTCGAGCGCCTGGCTAACGGCAAGCCCGAGCACGGCACCATCACGCTCGCGGCCTCGCATCAAGGCGGCTCGATCTTGATCGAAGTGCGTGACGACGGCAAAGGCCTGTCGCGCGACAAACTCGTCAAGAAGGCCCGCGAGCGCGGCATCGAGGCGCCCGATTCGATGACCGATGCCGAGGTGGAGAGCCTGATCCTCGCGCCCGGTTTTTCGACCGCCGATGTCGTCACCGATGTCTCGGGTCGCGGTGTCGGCATGGACGTGGTGAAGAAAAACATCACCGCGCTCGGCAGCACGGTCGAAGTCGATTCGGCCGAAGGCTACGGCATGAGCGTGAAGGTGCGCTTGCCACTGACGCTCGCGATCATGGACGGCATGTCGGTCGGTGTGGGCGACGAGGTCTACATCTTGCCGCTGTCTTCCGTCATCGAGTCGTTCCAGGTGCAGGCGGACAACATCAAGACGATCGGCGGCAGCGGCCGCGTGATCGAGGTGCGTGCCGAGTTCATGCAGGTGATCGACTTGCAGCAGGTCTTCGGCGTGCCGAGGGTCGATTTCGAGAGTGCCGGCGGCATCATGGTCGTGGCCGAGGCCGAAGGCGGGCGCGTGGCGCTGCGGGTCGACCAGTTGCTCGGCCAGCAACAGGTGGTGGTGAAGAACCTGGAGTCCAACTACCGCCGCGTGCCCGACATCTCGGGCGCCACGATCGTGGGCGACGGCCGCGTCGCGCTCATCCTCGATGTCGGCAGCCTGGTGCGTCGCTCACGCCACTGAACCCACATCGATCGATTCGAAACCTCATTCCTCGTTTTGCAGCCACCACCATGAACTTGAACAATTTGCGCATCGGACCCCGCCTGGCGATCGGCTTCGGCACCGTCCTCCTGCTGCTGGTGGCGATCGTCGCGATCGCCTGTCTTCAGCTGGCGCGCACCGCCAACGGCCTGACCGGACTCGACCACTCCGACGAGCGCCCCGCAATCGCGCGCGACTGGGCCGGCAAGACGCAGCTCAACATCGTCCGTGCGATCGCGATCGCCAAGGCGAGCGGCCAGCCGGACGCGGAGAGTTTCTTCGGTCCGCAGGTCAAACAGACCTCGGCCGAGATCGGCGAACTGCAGAAGTCGCTGGAACGCCTGATCGTCACCGACAAGAGCAAAGCGTTGATGGCCGAGGTGGCCGCGAATCGCAAGACCTACGTGGCACATCGCGAGGCGCTGTTCGCGCTCGTCAAGCAGGCCGACGCGCCGGCCGCAGAGGCCCTGCTCAGCGCCGAGGTGCTGCCGGCCTCCGAGGTGTATCTCGCGTCGATGCAGGCTGTGCAGCGCCAGGAGGCCGATGTGGCACGTGAGGAGGGCGAGAAGCTGCAGCACAGCATCAGCGGCGCCAAGACGATGCTGATCGCACTGCTCGCGGCCAGCGCTGCGGTCGGTGTGGCAATGGCCTACTTCATCACGCACTCGATTCTCGTGCCGCTGCGTCAGAGCGTCGAGGCCGCGACCGTGATCGCGGGCGGTGATCTCCCGCAAAGCCACCACTCCGCTTACCGTGACGAGTTCGGCGACCTGCTGCGTGCGATCGGCAAGATGCAAGTCGCGCTGCACGGCGTGGTCGGGCAGGTGCGCCACTAGACCGACTGCATCGGCACCGCCAGAGCCGAGATCGCGACCGACAATCAAGACCTTTCCGTCCGCACCGAACAGACCGCCTCGAACCTGCAGCAAGCGGCGTCGTCGTTAGAGCAGCTGACCGGCACCGTCAAACAAACCGCCGACTCGGCGCGGCAGGCGAACCAGCTCACCTCGTCGGCCGCCGAAGTGGCGGCGCGTGGCGGCCTCGTCGTCTCGAAGGTCATGGCGACGATGAACGACATCAACGCGTCCGTCGAAAAAGATCGCCGCCATCGTCGGCGTGATCGACGGGATCGCGTTCCAGACCAACATCCTCGCGCTTAACGCCGCCGTCGAAGCCGCCCGTGCCGGCGAGCAGGGCCGTGGCTTCGCGGTGGTGGCCAGCGAGGTGCGCTCGCTCGCCCAGCGCAGCGCTGAAGCCGCCAAAGAAATCAAGGCGCTGATCGGTGCCAGCGTGGACAAGGTCGAATCGGGCTCCAAACTGGTGGCCGATGCCGGCAGCACGATGAGCGAAATCGTCGCCAGCGTGCAGCGCGTCTCCGACATCATCGGCAAGATCACCGCGGCCTCGGCAGAGCAGTCCGACGGCATCGGGCAGGTCACCACAACGGTGACGCAGCTCGACCGGATGACCCAGCAAAACGCCGCGCTGGTCGAACAATCGGGCGCCGCTGCCGAGTCGCTTCGGGATCAGGCCGCGAAGCTGGCCGGCGTGGTCCGCGCCTTCAGGCTCGCGCCGAGCGCGATGGACCGCTACCGGGCTTGACGGTCAGCCGCGCTCACACATCCGCGGCCTGCCGCAGCGTTTGCACCACCGGCCGGCGCAGCACTTCGCGCAGGCCCCACCAGCCGGCCGCAAGCGCGAGCACCGCGCCGGCCGCGCCACCAGCCAGCGGCACCCACCACGAGGCGCTCCAGCTGAACTCGAACACGTAGCGCGCCAGCGCCCAGCCGACCGCCATCGCGGCGATCGAGGCGAGCACACCGGCGAGCGCGCCGACGCCGAGCAACTCTGCGCGCTGCACTTGCGCGAGCAGCCTGCCGCTGGCACCCAACGCGCGCATCACTGCGAACTCACGCGAGCGAGCCTCGCGCGTGGCCGTGATCGCCGCGAACAGCACGACAAGCCCGGCCGCGAGCGTGAAGCCGAACAAAAACTCGACCGCGCGCACCACCTGGTCGAGCACTTTTTGAATCTGCGCAATGGAGGCCGACACGTCGATGTTGGTGATGTTCGGAAAGTCGCGCGACAACGTGTTGTCGAACACCGTGCCGCCCGTCGGACCCTCGGGCGCGCGGTAAGCGGCGATATAGCTCAGCGGCACATCGGGCATCGCCGCGGTCGGGAACATCACGAAGAAATTGACGCGCATCGAGCTCCAGTCGACCTTGCGCAGACTGGTGATCTTGCCTTGCGCGGCCGTGCCGCCCACGTCGAAGCGGAGCTCGTCGCCAAGCTTCAAACCGAGTGTTTGCGCCAGCCCTTCTTCGACGCTGACGGCGTTCGGCTCGTTGCGCGTCCACCGGCCGGCGACGAGCTGGTTTTGCGGCGGCAGGTCGGCGTCGTTGCTGAGGTTGAATTCACGGTCGAGCAGGCGTTGGGCGCGCTCGTCCTTGAAGTCGTCGGGCTTGACGGCCTTGCCGTTGATCGCGATCAGCCGGCCGCGGATCATCGGGAACCAGTCGTAGCGGTTAACGCCAGCGCTCTGCAGACGCTGGCGAAACGCTGCGCTCTGGTCGGGCTGCACGTTGATGACGAAACGGTTCGGTGCGTCTTTCGGCGTGGCCTGGCGCCAACTGTCGATCAGGTCGGTGCGCAGCAGCACCAGCAGCACGAGCGCGAGCAGGCCGACGCTCAACGCCGACACCTGCAACACCGCGAACGCCGGCCGCGCGGCGATCTGGCGCGTGGCGAGCACCAGCCACCGTGGCGCGCGCGCCTCGGGCACAGCTCGCTTCAAGAGCAGCACCGCGATCCACGACAGCAACGCGAACACCGCGATCGCGATCGCGAAACCGCCGACCGCAATCAGCCCCAGCTTCAAGTCGCTCGACACCGCCAGCAGCAACGCCGCGAAGCCGATCGCACCAGCGGCCAGCACCGCGATCGAGGCCGGCTTCAACGCGCCCACATCGCGCCGGATCACGCGCAGCGGCGGCACCTGCGCGAGCTGCAGCACGGGCGGCAGGCCGAAGCCCATCAGCAGCGTGAAGCCGACGCCGATGCCGAACAGCGCCGGCCACACGGTCGGCGCCGGCAGGCTCGAATCGACCAAGCCGGCGAGCAGCAGCACGAACACGTAATGCACCGCGAAGCCGAGCAGCACGCCGGCCACGCTGGCGATCAGGCCGATCGCGGTGAACTCGACGATGTATTGCGCGGCGATCGTGCGCTGCGGCAGGCCGAGCACGCGCAGCATCGCGCAGTCGTCGAGGTGACGGCTCGCAAAATCGCGCGACGCGATGCCGACCGCTACCGCCGCGAGCAGCGCCGACAGCAGCGCGACCAGGTTCAGGAACTTGCCCGCGCGGTCGAGCGTCTGGCGCATCTCGGGCCGGCCGGTGGCAAGCGATTCGACGCGCAAGCCGCGCAGTGCGCCCGACTTGATCTGCGCCTCGGCCCACGCGACGAACTGGCGCACCGCAGGTTCATCTGAACCCGCAACGGCGAGGCGGTACGTGACGCGGCTGGCCGGCTGAACCAGGCCGGTGGCGGGCAGGTCGGCCTCGCTGAGCATTACGCGCGGCGCGAACGACGAGAAGCCGGTACCGCGATCGGGCTCGTTGACGATGCTGTGCGCGATGCGCAGCGCGGCATCGCCGAGCAGCAGCGTGTCGCCGACTTTCAAATTCAACGCGGCGAGCAGCGCCGGGTCGACCCAGACGCTCCCCTTCTCGGGTGCGCCGGTGCGCGCGGCGGTCGCGGAGCCGCCCGGCTCGTTGACCGTGACTTTGCCACGCAGCGGGTACGCATCGCTGACCGCCTTCACGCTGACGAGCCGCGAGGCACCGCCTTGCGACTCGCTCGCGCGGCCCATGCTCGGGAAGCCGGCGGTGGTCGCCGTCGTCAGCCCGAGCGCGCGCGCCTTGGCGGCGAAAGCGGCCGGTGCGGGCTGGTCCGACGACACGATCGCGTCACCGCCGAGCAGCTGCCGCGCATCGCGCGCGAGGCCGCCGTTGATGCGGTCGGCGAAGAAACCGACGGCGCTGAGCGCGGCCACGGCCAACATCACCGCGACCACCAGCAAGCGCAACTCGCCGGCGCGAAAGTCGCGCCCGAGTTGACGCCAGGCGAGCTTCCACACAGAGGGCGCGAGGGCGGCATAAGACGGCGAGATGTTCATCGCCCGGAACTTACACGAGCGCCGCCAGGGCCGGCCCGGCAAGGGCATTGCGCGGTCGTTTTCCGCGCAACGGCGCGCGCCGCCCCGGTGTAGCGGCGGCAGGCGCTCAAGCGCAAGCCAGGCAGGCCGATGCACTGACACGTCTTCCGGTCACGTTCTTCTACGGCTTCATGCTGCCCTCCCTGTCGTTGCGCTCCGTCATCGCGATCCGCAGCCTGCTGGCCTGATGCGTGATCGCCATCGGCCTGCCGGTGACCTACGGGTTCCACGCGCACGACCACGCGGGGGGCCTGCGGTCGCAGCTCGCCGAGCTCGGGTTCTTCACGTCGGTCTGCGCGCTGCTCGGCTCGGCCATTGCGTTTTGGGTGCGGGTGTGGCCGATGTGCCTGCTCGACCGAATGCGGGCCGAACAGAAGAACGAAAACCAGCGTTTTCACACCGCCATCAACAACATCTCGCAAGGCCTGTGCTTGTTCGATGGACAGCATCGCCTCATCGTCTGCAACCGGCGCTATGCCGAGATTTACCACCTGACGATCGAGCAGATTCCGCCCGGCACCACGCTCGGCGAGATCATCGACCGGCGCTATGCCGCCGGCAGCTTCTCGGACATGAACTCCGCGCAGTACCTCGCGTGGCGCGCAGCGATCGCGGTGTCCGACAAAGCCTCCGACACCGCGACGGTGCTCGCCGACGGCCGCACGATCGCTATCCACCACGAGCCGATGCCCGATGGCGGCTGGGTCTCGACCCACGAAGACATCACCGAGCGCCGCCGCGCGGTGGCGCAGATCGAGCGCTTGGCACACCACGACGCGCTCACCGCGTTGCCCAACCGGGTGTTGTTTCGCGAGCGGCTCAACGAGGCGCTCGCGTTCGGCGGTGGCGGCGCATCGATCGCCGTGTTGTGCATCGACCTCGACCGCTTCAAGGACGTCAACGACACGCTCGGCCACCCGGTCGGCGACGAGTTGCTGCGCCTCGCGGCCCAGCGCTTGGGCGAGTGCGTGCGCCAGAGCGATCTGGTGGCGCGCCTGGGCGGCGATGAGTTCGCGATCATCCAAACCGGCGCGCACCAGCCGACCGCCTCACGCGCGCTCGCCGAGCGTTTGGTGAGCGTGATGGCCCTGCCGTTCGAAGTGGGCGAGCACCGCGTGCTGGTCGGCACGAGCGTAGGCGTGGCACTCTCGCCCGCCGACGGTCGGGATCCCGACGAACTGCTGAAGAAGGCCGACCTCGTGCTCTACGACTCAAGGGCCGCCGGGCGCAGAACCTTCAGCTTCTATCGCGCGCAAATGGGCGAGAAGGCGCGCAACGGTCACGCGCTTGAGGCCGACTTGCGGTGCGCGGCCGAGAACGGCGAACTCGAGCTGTACTACCAGCCGATCGTTTGCCTCGCCGACCGCCAGGTGACGGGCTTCGAGGCGCTGCTCCGCTGGCGCCATCCGGTGCATGGCATGGCGATGCCGCACCAGTTCATCGCGTTGGCCGAGGAAACGGGGCTGATCGAGCCGATCGGCGAGTGGGTGCTCAACCAGGCCTTCACGCAAGCACTGCAGTGGCCGGCGCACGTGTGCATCGCGGTGAACCTGTCTCCGCTGCAACTCAAGAGCGGGCAGCTCGTGCGCATCGTGGCCGCAGCGCTGCAGCGCTGCAGCGCTCGGGCCTGGCTGCCGCGGGCGTCGATCTCGAGATCACCGAATCGTTGCTGCTGGCCGAGAACTCGATCAACGTCGCGACGCTGCACGAGTTGCGCGGCCTGGGCCTGCGCATCTCGCTCGACGACTTCGGCGTGGGCTTCTCGTCGCTGAGCTACCTGCGCTCGTTTCCGTTCAAGAAAATCAAGTTCGATCGATCGTTCGTGCGCGACGTGGTGGGCAGCTACGCGGCCGCGGCCATCGTCCGCGCGATGACGACGCTCGGCCGCAGCCTGGGCATGCTGATCACCGCCGAGGGCGTCGAGACCGAAGCGCAGTTCGCGTGCTTGCGCGAGCTCGGTTGCGATGAAGCGCAGGGCTACCTGATGAGCCCGCCGCGGCCGGCGAGCGACACGCCCGCGATGTTGCGGCCCGACGGGCGCCTGACACTGGTGACCGCGACTCGCTGAATCCGGGCGAACGCTGCATGCAGGCAGCTCGAACGCGGGGTCATGGCGACGGTGCTGTAATAACCGCATGTGGACTGCCCTGCCCCCGATCTTCGTTTCGCACGGCTCGCCGATGATCGCGCTCGAGCCCGGCACGGCCGGCGCCTTCATGAAACGGCTCGGCCCGGCGATCGACGCCGAATTCGGCCGGCCGAAGGCGATCCTCGCGGTCTCGGCCCACACCGCCGCGCGGGCGCCGGTGCTGCTCGCGGCGGCACGCCACGCAGCCATCTACGACTTCGGCAACTTCGACGCGCGGCTGAACGCGATGCGCTACGACGTGGCCGGCGCGCCGGACCTCGCGCACCGCGTGACGAGCCTGCTCGAAGCGGCGCAAATCGCGTCGCAGACCGTCGACGGAGGCGACCTCGACCACGGCATCTGGACCGTGCTGCGCTACCTGTATCCGAACGCCGATGTGCCGGTGCTGCCGCTTGCATTCGTGCCGGACCAATCGCCCGCGCAGCAGCTCGCGCTAGGCGCAGCATTGGCGCAACTCGCCGACGAGGGCGTGTTGATCCTCGGCACCGGCAGCATCACGCACAACCTGCGGCGCGCGTTCGCCGGCGGGCTGCGGAGTTCTGCGGCGCAACCCGAGATCGCCGAGAGCGCGGCGTTTCGCGCGTGGATGCGGGCGCGCAGCGCAGCGCTCGATTGGGCGGCGCTGGCCGACTATCGCCGCAGCGCTCCGCACGCGATCGACATGCACCCGACCGACGAGCACCTGCTGCCCTGGTTCGTGGCCGCCGGCGCGGGCGGGCGCCTCGATGCGCCGGTGCGACTGCACGCGAGCGTCGAGATGGGCAGCATCGGCATGGATGCCTACGCGTTCGGCCCACACGCCACGCGCCTGGCGCGTTGCCTCGAGTTGGCCGAAGCCGCGGTTGCACGTTGATGGACCACGCCGGCCCTATCGTCGCGAACCCGCTGCTGCTGACGGCGCGGCTGCGGTTGGTCGCTGCCGATGAATCGCTTGCGCCTGCGCTGCTCGACTTTCACGAGCGCAACCGCGCCCACCTCGCGCCCTGGGATCCGCCGACCGAGCCCGATTTTTTCACCGAAGCCGTGCAGGCACGCCGCCTGCGCGACGCTGCCGCCGGGTTCAAAGCGGGCACCGGTTTTCGCTATTTGCTGCAGCCGATCGGCGACACGAGCCGCGTGATCGGCAGCATCAACTTCTCGAACGTCGTGCGCAGCGCATTCCAAAGTTGCAACCTCGGCTACGCGCTCGATCAGCCGTACGAAGGCCAGGCGCTGATGACCGAGGCGCTGCGCTGCGCGATCGACGAGGTGTTCTCGCCGCGCATCAACCTGCACCGCATCCAGGCCGCGTACCGGCTCGAAAACTGGCGCAGCGCCGAGGTGCTCAAGCGCCTGAATTTTCACGATGAAGGCGTCTGTCCCGACTACCTGTTCATCGACGGCCTGTGGCGCGTGCACCGGTTGGTGGCGCTGCTGAACAAAGGGTTTGTCGAACCGGCGGCGTGGCGCGCCCGCTGAACGCTCAGCCCTCGGCCTTGAGGCAACAAGAATCACCGGTCGCGTCGCGCCCGACCTCGACGCTCACGACCCGCCAATCGGGCCGGCCGACGCGGTCGTGGATGAAGCGGCACAGGTTCTCCAGCGTCGCGGCACCGAGCCCTTGCACATCGTCCAGAAAACGGTGGTCGAGTTGGCCCCGCACCTGCTCGATCGTCTCGCGCAGCAGCGCGAGGTCGACCACCATGCCGGCCGCGTCGGGCACGCCGCCGACCGTCACTTGCGCGCGGTAGGTGTGGCCGTGGATGCGTCGGCTCGCATCGGCGCCGTGCGCTCGCTGCAGCGTGTGGGCGGCCTCGAAGATGAAGCGCTGGCTGAGTTCGTAGTTCATCGGATGCCGATCGCCTTGTGCGTCTGCACGCTGAGCCGCCAACGCGGATCGGCCAGGCAAGCAGCGATCGCGTGCTGCGTGTTCTGGCGCTGCAGCGGGCCATCCATCGGCTGCAGCAGGAAATGATCGAACGCGAGGCCGGCGAGCGCATCGAGGTCTTGGCCAATTTGCGGCACGACCACTTTGAGTTCCTGCCCGCGCGTGAGCTTCAACGCGGCGCCGGCCTTCGGGCTGACGCAAATCCAGTCGAGCCCGGGTGGCGGCTCGACCGTGCCGTTGGTCTCGACGGCGATCTCGACGCCGCGCGCGTGCAGCGCCTCGATGAGCGCGGGGTCGACCTGCAGCAGCGGCTCGCCCCCGGTCAGCACCGCGAGCCGCCGGCCACGGCCGCTCGCGGGCCAGCACGATTCGATCGTCGCCGCGAGCGCTGCAGCCGACTCGAACTTGCCACCGAGCGTGCCATCGGTGCCGACGAAATCGGTGTCGCAAAACTGGCAGATGGCAGTGGCGCGGTCGGCCTCGCGGCCTGACCACAAGTTGCAGCCGGCGAACCGGCAGAACACCGCCGGGCGCCCGGCGTTGATGCCTTCGCCCTGCAAGGTGTAGAAAATTTCTTTCACGCTGTAGGTCATCGAGCGCACCTCTCGGGGCGATGACCATTCGCGGCAACAAGCCTCACGGCCCAACACCGAATGCTGGCGCGGGCGAGGTTTTTGAACATGGTGTTCCTCTACATGGCCCCTGAAAAAGAGACTGCAAACCGCTCGCGGGGGCGCGCCGACGGCAGGCCGAGATTGTCGCAGACCCTCATGAACGGCCGGTTACTTGCGAATCATTCTTATTTGCAATAGGCTGCAGTCTGACGAAACGGAGGCCCCATGACCGAGCTGATTGCTCACACCGAAGAACACGAGTTGCCGAGCATCGAAGCGGTGCTTGCCGGCACGCTGGCGCTGATGACCGGCTACAGCCAGGCGTTGCAGGCCGAACTCGACCCCGCGCAGCGGCTGCACATGGGCGTGAAGATCGGCGGCAACCTCGCGCTGCTGATGGACCACCCGCTGCTGTCGCTCGGCTTTCGGCAGGTCATGCATGGCCTGCGCGGGCGCTGGCAGGCGATGAGCGACTGCACTGCACAAGCGGCGCGGGATTGCGCGTGCAGCGGGTCGGTCGGTAGGGCTGCAGCGGGTCGATTCGAAATGCCAGCGCCGAAGCGCCTGCAGTAAAAACTAATGCTCCGGATCAGGCCGGTGGCTTGCCTTCGGCAACGTAGTCGGCGTGCAGCGCGACCGGCTTCTTCGAGCGCTTGCGCATTCGGATGTTGAGCATTTCGACACCCACCGAAAACGCCATCGCGAAGTAGACGTAGCCCTTGGGCACATGCTGGTCGAAGCCCTCGGCGATCAGCACGACGCCGATGACGACGAGGAACGCCAGCGCCAGGATCTTGATCGTCGGGTGGTTCGAGACGAAGCGACCGATCGCGCCTGCGAACAGCATCATCAGCCCGACCGACACCACAACCGCCGCGATCATCACCTCGACCCGGTCGACCATGCCGACGACCTCTGGTAATTCAGAGCTGATCATCAGGATGGCCAAGCCGCGATTTGCTGCGTCTTGCATCATTCGATAGATATAGGCTTTCGCGCCAACGTCGACACCACGCGTGGGCTCATCCAGGATGAGCACACGCTTTGCCCGGCGCGCCCATCGGGCAAGGAGCACTTTCTGCTGATTTCCGCCGGACATATCGGCGACGGGTGTGTGCGGGCCACGACACGCCACTCGGTATTCGCTGATGGCGTCGTGCGCGATCTTCGATTCCAACGTTTTATCGAGGACTCCGTGACGTGTGATTTCTTGCAAGTTGGCAGCGCTCAAATTTGCCGCCACGTCGAGCTGCATTGCCAAACCTTCCTTTTTTCGATCCTCGGTCAGGAGACCGATGCCGAGGTCCATGGCTTTGGCGGGAGTCATACGGTCGTGCGTCTGACCGTCCACGCGAATCGTTCCACGGTCCAGTGCGTTGCCGCCAAAGATGGCCATTGCCAATTCGGTGCGGCCCGAACCAATCATTCCGGCCAGCGCCGTGATCTCGCCAGCGCGCAGTTCAAGACTGCACCCGCGCACAAGATGGCCCGACCACACTTCGATTGCCTGCAACACCACTGGCAGTGACTCACCGAGTTCGCGTCGTGGCGGGTAGAGATCGGCCAATGGCCGACCCACCATCATGGCAACAAGCTGCTTCTGATCAAGTTCGGACGTGAGCCGCGAACCGACAAGTTGGCCATCCTTGATGACCGTGACGTCATCACACAGTTCGAAAATCTCTTCGAGGCGGTGTGAAACATAGATGACCGCCACGCCCTCGTCCCGCAG
>ENA-OFCI01000189-OFCI01000189.1-metagenomes-genome-assembly--contig:-NODE-189-length-41041-cov-5.999122_pt1 | contig 41041 bp, 37 predicted proteins | sample MGYA00153391_OFCI01 | MGnify analysis MGYA00153391
TGGGTTGCATAGAGCCTAGCAAAAAATCAATCTACACAAAATTCCTTACACCCTCGTAGCGGTAAACCCATCCTTACGCGCCGCTAAATAATTAAATGGCAATTTGCCACCTTTATTCAATTCATTTAATATCAGGTCGTCGCTAAAACCGTCGTCCCTAGCCTTTTGCCATTGAAAAGTTTTTAGATTAATTGGCTTTGGCTTGACTTGTTGCGCAGCTACAGCACTACTATCCGCCACCGCCAAAGCACCAACACCAGCCACTGGCTTCGTGGTGGGATTTGCTTTATTCAACGCGAAAAATATTACCACCGAGCTGGCGACGAGAAGGGCAAATACCCACGCGTACTTATCAGCAAAAGAAATTTGAACTTCGGCAATCGCGTCCACATTGACGGGTATGACATTGCTGGACCCTGCAATGGCAGTAGCGGGTGCAGTTTTTTTGGGTCGAACCTCATCACTCTGTGACTTAGCTTCAAGCTCCAATTCTTCAACGCGACATCGCAAATAATTTGCCTTTGCCATCGCGTCGTTACCGCTCGCCTCTGCGAAAGATTTTGCCCAAAGGCCAGGACGCCTAGATGCGCTCTCAAATTCGGTAAGGGCATCTGCCCATAGTTGCTCTTGTGTGCGAGCGCTCTGTGCGCGACCACTCGTGATAGCTGGATTTGAAATAGCTGGCAATTCATTCTTGTTCGTCTGCTCATTTTTCTTGAGCGCTGAACTTACTTCGCCATACGTGTTGCGCACTCGCTTGGATCGATTGAGGTAGGCCGTCCAAATACCTGCAACGATCAACGAGGCCAGTAAAGCAGGAATGACTTTCACGAAATTATCTTTCGCCATCGGCATCATCATGGCTGGAATAATAATGTTGGTCGCAACAACAGAAATTGGAGCGTTGAACCAAAGAACTAATTTCGCATTCGCAACGACATCCGGCGTGCGCTTCTTCCATAAACCGACACCGCCGTAAATGCTAATCGCGCAAAAAAAGAGTAGCGTCAGCCATTCGGCCAGCTTGAAAGAAGCCCAGTCTGAAGAGGTCAAGAGAATAGGGTACTCGGCTTCAGTAATCGTGAATTCCCCAGCGAGGCGCAAAGCGCTTAACAGCGGCCCTATCACCAACATCCCCGCAATCAAGAATGCTAACCATCCGCCTACGCCTTGTGGGCTTTCCTGATTTGAATTCATCGCCATTTCCCTTTTTGCCACGTCTGATAAACAATCGGCGCTGCAGTTATCGATTTTTCTATTGTGTCCATCTCATTTTAGTTTACCTACCTTGCTGCGCGCTGTCTGCGATAGAGCGCGTTTACCCGTTTCTCGGTGGTACCGAGGTCACGTACGATGACACGCAATCCAAGGGGTCAGCATTCGGCAAAAGTAATGTCATCGCACCAGCGGCCATCGTCAAAGGCGACCTGCGCTACCTCACCTATGAGCAGCGCGATCGTGCCCATTTGCGCATGCGCGAAATCGTCGCCAAGAACCTGCCGGGCACCAGCGCGAAGATTGAATTCTTCGAATCTTATCCCCCCATGGCGCCTACGCCTGGCAACCTTAACGTACTCAAAGTCTACTCGCAGGCCAGCAGCGATGCCGGGCTCGGCTCGATCGACCCATTGCCGCCAAGGCAACGCGGTGCGGGCGATGTACAGTTTGTCGCACCCTTTATCGACAGCCTCGACGGACTCGGCGCGACCGGCGAAGGTGCGCACTCCCCTAATGAAAACCTCTATTTGCCATCGATCGAACGTGCGACGATCCGCACCGCACTACTGATCTATCGGTTGACGCGCCAAAAATAAAGAACTTGCTTGTCATTCGCTAAAAATGAATGGGACCAGCAACCATTCTTCAAACACCTGCTGTTTTCCCCTGCTCTAAGTAAGGATTAGTCGCACCCACGGTCACGTAATACCGAGGCTGCCAAACATAGCGCCCTCGAGCACTGGCGCGACCTTCCAGGATTGATAGTTCCGACTTTAACCCTGCACTCCGTCCCGACTCTAGCCGCAGAAATCGTCGGTCAAAACAAACTGGCGGCGATGTTGATCGTTAACGCGAGTACGGTGGTGTTAAACAAAAAAGCGAGAACGCAGTGAATCAGCCCGATGCGGCGCATGGGTTTTGAGGAGAACGAGACATCAGCTGTTTGGCCTGAGGTGCCGATAATGAAAGAGAAATAGAGAAAATCACCATATTCCGGATTATTTTCAGACGGGAAAACTAAGCCGCCTGCTTGTTTCTCCGAAATGGCAATGTAGTAATCATGCGCGTAATGCATCGCAAACATCATATGGGTGAACGTCCAAGATGACAGTATTGTAATTACGGCAAGCGCCACGTGTGCATAGCGTAACGTTCCTTTCAAGTCTTTCGCAACTGCAAGTTCGGCAATGATGGCGCTCAGACTGGCGACGGCAGCGAAGATGACAATGATGAGAATAACTATTTGCCCATCGTCTTGAGCGCGCGCGCGCCCCTGCATTTTCTCTCGTGTGGATCGCACCATCATAATGCCCGCAAGCACGATGTAGAGACATGCCCCCGCGTTCCAGCCAATTATCAGGCGAGTGACCTGATGCAACGCCAAACTGGTGGGTAGGAAAATGGCGACGGCGATGCCAATTAATGCCGACACTGCCAGCCGCGGACGTGCGTGGATGTTGCGCACAATGAAATGATTACGGATGCTCATTCTCGGATTATAGAAGCTGGGGACGAAGCGGGGTTAAATGTTTGCGGTCGCTCGTTGTGACTTGCGCGGTTTGGGGCGACGCGCACACGTCAATTTTGACCGGATGCTGGCTTAAACGCTTTTCTCAAGTGGCGGGTCATCCGCGCCGCGCTATTCGCTGCGTTTGACCTTCCGCGCTTTAACGTTCGGCAATTTGTTTTGCGGCTGATTTGGTACTGCACCGTTATCGAAATCAACAACGTAGGCTTGCCATTGTGCCGCTACTAGATTCGCAGATCGCTGCGCATGTGCCAGCAATGGGTCTTTCCAGGGGGCTTCAATCGCAAATGTCGATAACGCCTCCACGTTATCGGCGCCAAACCGCGCAGCACCCCGGAGGTGAGCCCATGCGGTAACTTCGGCCATCGTTTGAATAACATCTTCAAGTTGTCCGCTCTTCGCTTTTAGGCCTCGCAGGTTGACGCGATCCACTGTGGGTTGTAATTCCTTGATGATATACGAACGTAGGCCTACGCCAATACTCCCGAGCAGCGCAGGCGGAATGGCTTGCAGGGTGTATTGGAGCGACACCACGCGTTCTGCCTCGCTTTTCCAAGCGGGCTGCGGCGCTTGAATGCATGCGGAAAGCGCTGAGGGATTAGCCACTTTTATGTCAATCAGATAACGCCCGTCTGCCGAACCGTCGCCACGTACCAACGCTACATAGCGCTCAAGCCCAAGGCTGCCATTTCCTGCGATTCGTCTGGCAATATCGATTGGCTCAAAGTACGCGGGAGACGGCCGTGTAGCGGCGTAAGCGGCTAGGATTGATTCAGCGCGGCGACGAGAATCAGCGTTGGCTTTGAGCGCATGCGTGCCGTCGGTAATGAGCTTGGTGACTGATTTTTTCTGTGTGGTTCGCCGCGCAATGAGGTCAGATCGATGGTGGTTCTTAACGCTTTGCAGCAACTGTTTAACGAGCCCAATCGCGCTTGCCCGTTCAACCCAGCGCGGTTTCGCGGCCACTAAATTAATTGCATAGACATCTACAAACTTGGCCATAAGTTTGCTCGCCTGTTTTTTACCTATGCCTAATGTTTTGGCAGCAACCAAAATACTTGACGAGATCCGTACCAAATCAAAAGCACAGGGTGCAACGCAGGTCTCGTCGAAATCACTCACATCAAAATAAACCAGCCGGTTATCACCTTTGTAGCTACCAAAGTTTTCAAGATGCAAATCGCCACAGGCTAGTACTTTTGGCGTCGCGAGTAACGATGCGGGCATGGCCAATGTTGCGTAAAACAATGGCGCAGTCCCGCGAAAAAAAGCAAACGTATCGCCACGAAGCGCTTTTAGCTTAAGCTGAAGGCGCTCGGGATCGCGGTCCAGGTTGTAGTCGAGGATGGATTGAGTGGTTTCGCTGATGAGGCTCATTTTGGGGGCAAATGTAATTTCTGGACGCTTATTTTGCCGTATTCATGCTACTAATTCTTGCCATGAAATTTATCATGAACTTAACAACTTTTCGTTAAGCAATTAAGCGGCTCTTTTCATCAGCCGCGCGGATGGGCTGTAGTGATAGATTGATTCACCGTTGGCTGCTTTTGTATTTGTTTTGAATTCCCGTTCAAGCTCAGTCAGGGACTGATAGCCCAAGCTCGAATGCATTCGCGTCGTATTGTCCCCGAAAGGGACTTCCTTCGCGGCCCGGAACCCTCGATATACGCAAACTTACAATGCCGGGTGTCGGCTAAGGTAGCAAAGCACCCCATGTGTGGCTTAATCGGCTACCCGAAAACCTTCGGGTAAACAAATCCAGCACACAGCAGGTAAAAAGTGAGTCCTCGGTCGTGCACAGATAAGTAATGTCGTCCAGCCACCCCTGATCTGGCACTTTGGCGTGCGACGCCGATTCAGCGCTGGCGTCACCAGATTTTGCGGCAAATGGCATTGTGCACAAGGGGAAGAAAATGCCTTCGACCGTCGACAGCTTATCCGTATAAATGCCGATCATGGCCATTGCCCACCGTTAACATATTGGCCACTTCCAGAGCCGTCTCCTGATGTCAGATCCAAATACCGGCTTGTCCACATTTTAGATGAACCGTAGGCGAACACTGACAAGGTTTCGTTGGCTAGGCTGACGATGTCCGGCATATCAACCGCCTAACATCATCACACTAGCCCGTGGAATGAGTCCTGTAGGCTATGGCGTTTGAGTATGCTAAACCCAATAAGCCTTGCAAGTTTTTTGGGCCTTTCAAAGGAGTCAATATGAACAGTCAATCCAACCCGCCCAGTAGCAGCAGACCTGTGCCGATCCGAGACGATAGGGAAGCGCCTAATCTTGACCCGATCCGGGATGATCCCGAACCGATGCTGGAACCGGCGCTAGGACCTCCTCGCAAGAAACCAGGGCAAATAGATGAGGATAGTGACGAGGCAAAAGAAAAAGTTGCGAAGGGAATTTCAAACACTTTGAGGCAAGAGAATGTAGCTGCAGATGTGCAAACAAATACAAAGGCCACTCCACCAGAAGCGGCACTGGAAACTGCCAGGTTAAAAAAGGTGCGCGAAGATGAGGCTGCGCACGGCCATGACTTGAGAGATTTCTAAGCAAAAAGTAATCACGCGGGGGCTTCGAAACTTTGGCATTTAAAACCTGACCAATGTGAAACACGTTTATGCGTTTCTGGCGACCTTAATTCTTCTGCCCGTCTTTGACGTAATCTGGTTAAACATGGTGATCGCCAGCACTTTTAAAACTGAGATCGATGACTCGGCGTTGCCAAGTCCTCGAATGCTTCCAGCCGTGATATTTACGTGTTGTATGCATCTGGGGGGTGACGGCGTCTATACTTTTACCTAATCCGCTATTGCCATCAGCATGGCATAGCATAGTGAGTTTCTATTTGGTGCGCTACTCGGGTGAATAGCCTACGGTACGTATGACCTCAGCAACATGGCTACGCTAAAAGCTTGGTCATGGAAACTTACAAGCATCGACCTGGCTTGGGCAACTTTTGTAACCGCAGTAAGTGCTGTTGCTGACCGCGTCGCGCTGACGTCTGCGTCTTGATCAGCAATTTTTTAAAATAGTACAAAGATTATCCCAATGAACACTCAAATCCGCTTCGATATAAGTTGTGAACTTGGCTACGAAGTGACGGGATTAAGCGACTTCCTGTTTAACATTGAAGTGGCGCAAACTCCCCAACAGACTGTGCTTTCGAGCCATTGTGCTGTTTCTAATGCGCAAAACCTTGAGAGTTTCACGTCAAAGGATTTGCCGAATAAATTTATTCGCTTTTCGGCATTGTCGGGTTTTGTAAATGTGGATTACACGGCTAGTGTGCTCATTAATCACTACTGGGCTGAACCCGCAACGCTAGTGGAGCATCCTATCGCCGAGTTGCCAAAAGAGGCACTGCCCTATCTGCTACCGAGCCGATATTGTGAATCGGACAAATTATTTTATCTTGCAAATAGTCATTTTGGCGGAATGTCTCGTGGTTATCAGCGAGTTCAGGCAATTTGTGACTGGGTCTATGCGAACGTACGGTTTATTCCAGGTGTATCAAATGCAATGACATCAGCAACCGACACGCTTAATAGTGGCGCTGGTGTTTGTAGAGATTTTGCGCATCTGACAATTGGATTATTGAGATCATTAAATATTCCCGCCAGATTTGTTGCGGGCTACGACTACGGCGCAGACCCCGCTTTGGGTCCTACTGATTTCCATGCCTATGTCGAGGCATTTGTTGGCAATCGCTGGTTTATTTTTGACTCCACTCGCATCTGCCCGCGAAATGGACTAGTCAGAATCGGCACAGGCTTTGATGCGGCAGATGTCGCGTTTGCGACGATTTTTGGGCCTGCCCGATTTACCGGGATGAAATTGGATATCCAGCCGTTTGACGATTCAGGTTTGACGATTACCCTCGTGGATAATGTATCCCTTGCCATTTCCACCTCGTCTATTGACGATATGGATGGTGGCATACCAAATGCGGTCGACGGCTCGTATCTGGTCTCTAATTCGGTGATGGGTGCCGCTGCAAATTCTGATTTCTCGGCGGAAATCATTTCGTTTAACCATTCAGAAAATTAAATGAAACGGTGGCCTGCAACCACGCCGCTTACAATGTAATAAAGTACTTAGCTAATAGTTCAACCAGCAAATCCAGAGAGCGTGTCTGCAAGCTTGCGCCTACAAGCAACCTTCTCCCGCATGCTGACATTGCGTCAGCTACCGTTCAGCTACTGTGTTTTCTCGAAGGTGGATCACTGACAAAAAGCGATTCCAAACTTATCCCGGCATTTAGTCTTGTAGGTGTGCGCTGACAAAGATCTCCACTAATTCCCGACATTACAGATTTGCGCTGAAACCTAACATACATGAGCGGAAAAGCTATGAGGAGCAGTTGCACTTTTTGTGAGTCGGTAACTGCGACTGTCAAACATCAGCAGCAGCGCGTCTCAAATCACTAAAGAGGATAGCTGGTACTCCAACCCCGCTCGCGTTTATATATATATTAGGAGATTCGTCATGAATTGGGACACGATCGAAGGCAACTGGAAACAGTTTAAAGGCAGTGCCAAGCAACAATGGGGCAAGTTGACCGACGACAATTTGGACGTCATCGCTGGCAAGCGTGATCAGCTCGCCGGCAAGATTCAGGAGGCGTACGGCGTCACCAGAGATGAAGCAGAAAAGCAAATTTCAGACTTTGAGAAGCGCCAATCGAAGGAATAAAAACTGTGATCGGTTGCAACACATCCAATCGCCAAACTAATTAGAATTTAAAAGGAAATTATCATGACTAAAAAAATCATATCCACTCTAGTTGTTTCATTGCTCGCCGCAACCAGCATGACAGCGTTTGCATCAATGACCAAAGCCGAATACGGCATGGCAAAAGACCAGATCAAGGCAGACTATAAAGCAGCTAAAGCAGCTTGCAGCAGCATGACCGGCAATGCCAAGGATATTTGTGTCGTCGAAGCAAAAGGCAATGAAAAAGTAGGTAAAGCTGATCTGGAAGCACGCTACACCGGCAAAGAAAAAGCGCAATATAATCTGCGCATTGCTAAGGCAGAAGCTGCTTACGATGTCGCAAAAGAAAAATGTGATGACGCTACCGGTAACGCAAAAAATGTTTGTGTGAAAGAAGCCAAGGCTACCCAAATTAAAGCAAAAGCAGATGCCAAGATGACTAAAGCTGTCAAGAACGCGGCTACGGATGCGATGGATGAGCGTATGACCGCGGATTACAAAGTTGCAATAGAGAAGTGTGACGCTTTGTCCGGGGACGCAAAGTCCGCGTGTGTGGCTAATGCTAAAACCAAGTTTAATAAAAGCTAGTTTTTCGAGTTAGGTGAGTGACATTGTTGCGCAATCAGTTATAAATCCTGACAATAGAGTTATAACTGGTTGCGCGTCTTTTTACTTGATTTCCTATTTTGAAAGCCCAGTGTCTAAATGGCATCTGAACCAAAACCCGCTGTAAAAAATAATGACTTGCGTATCTTGATCGTTGATGATCATGATGTAGTGCGGGTTGGTTTTCGGCAGATCCTCACGGAACATTCCAGATTTCAAGTAACAGGGGAAGCTAACTGCGCGAAGCAGGCATTTGAGCTGCTGCGCAAAGAAACATTTGATATTGTACTGCTCGATTTGTCGCTTCCAGACGGATCGGGAGTTGATATTTTGAGAAAAATTCGCGAGCGCTATCCTGATACCAAAGTGCTGATGCTAAGCGGTTTTGCTGAAGAGCAATATGGCGTAAATATGTTGCGTGCAGGTGCGTCCGGTTTCCTCAGCAAAACATGCACTGCAGAACAGCTCACGGGTGCCATTGAAACGATTGCAATCGGGCGCCGCTATGTGAGTCCAAAGCTAGCCGAAATCCTGGCAGAGGGATTGAGTGCACCCACTGACAAGCCGGTGCACGAGCAGCTCTCGGAGCGCGAATTCCAGATTTTTTGTCGCTTGTCGGAAGGTAAAACGGTTTCCGAAATTGCAGAGAGTTTATTTATCAGCGTCAAGACCGTAAGTACATATCGGGCACGCCTGTTAGAAAAAATGGGTTTGAAAACAAACTCCGAACTTACTTACTACGCGTTAAAAAACGGACTAATCCAGTAGCAACCTTGTAGCAAGTTTAGTTGCGAGGCCAGCGGGACGACCGAGGGTTTTCAGAAAATGAATTATTCAGCGTTACCAAAGAAGCGCGATATCGAGATTGAAGTTATGAGCAGACTTAGAATCGCGATTATTGAGGATTCAATTAATATCCGCAAACGGCTCGTCGAGCTCGTCGAAGAGATGGATGATATGGAAGTTGTGGGTGTGGCCTCGACCGAGATCGAGGCAATCAACATTTGTCAACAAACTTCTCCCGATGCCATCATTCTGGATATGCAGCTTGAGGTGGGTAATGGGTTGGGTGTCATGCGGGCGATGCAATACAACGCAGCCAAACCCAAACCCACGATTATTGTACTCACCAACTTTCCATCGCCTTCTTTGCAGCGCGCAGCGATTTCACTAGGCGCTGATACATTTTTGGACAAGTCGCTCGAATTTCACAAGCTTCCCGGTTTATTGAGTTCGGCTGCAGATAATTTGCCCTCACGACATTGAATTGCGTTGTTGATTTCTGTTATCAGTGATCAGCCTTTGCGGTCATTAGTAAAGCTGAAGTAGCGTGCAGCGCAAAAAATCAAAGCAAAAAATAAATATAAAATAAATAAAAATAATTACGATACAAGCATATCAAGCGCCAATAGATTGATGGAAAACATTACCGCCGATGCCGCAATTGCCAGTAGCGAATCCGGTCTGGGTCAACCGCCGCCTGAAGTCGCTGCAGGCATAGAAGCACCCACACAGAGTGCTCGCATCATCCCCGTAAAGAGTTTTCGAAATGTCGCCCTCGGTATCATCGCGACTGCAGCGCTGATATGGCTGCTTAAATTTGCTGAAGACGTCATCATCCCGGTTCTACTAGGGCTTATCCTCAGTTACAGCTTGCGACCGTTTGTGGAATGGCTGCAGAGAGTATTGTTTATACCGCGCGCATTGGCAGCAGCACTTCTGCTTATTGCGATCTTCGGGGGTGTTGGTGCCGGGTTTTGGAATCTGCGCGCCGATGTGGCTGCTGTGGCCAGTGAGCTGCCGAAAGCAGCGCGAATGATTCGTGAGTTTGTGGGTGCTGCGAGGGACGGCTCGCCCGGATTAATGGGCGATATTCGACGGGCGGCGAATGAGCTTGATCAGGCGTCAGCGTCGCTCAGCCTAGAGCAAAAAAATCTTGATCCAACTGTCGCGCGTAAAGGCAGCGCCGCTGCGGCTGGCTCTGCGGCGATCTCAGCGGCAGGTGCAGACTCACATTCGAGCAACACCATCAGCCGGGTTCAGACGTATATGTTGGAACGTGTTGGCTCCGTGCTGGGTGTGGTGAGTACGCTTGCATTTGCGGGATTACTCGCATTCTTTCTGCTATGCGCCGGCACCGAGCATCGAAAAAAATTGCTACAGATAGTCGGTCAATCTCTCTCCCGAAAAAAAATAACGCTGACTATCCTGAATGAAATCAACACTCAGGTTCAATATTATTTAGCTGCTACGGCCGCGACCAACATCGGTTTGGGACTTGCTACCTGGGCGCTATTTGCATACTTTGGTATTGAACGAGCATTTCTATGGGGAATCGTGGCGACTGTATTGCATCTCATTCCCTACATCGGAACCGGGTTATTTTTGGGATTGTGTTTTTTGATTGGATTGGTATCACTCGATGGTTTCTGGCCCGCATTTTATTTAACCGTTATTTGGCTGATGATTCAATTTGTGATCGGTTTCTGCCTTGCGACCTATATCCAAAGCCGCTCTGCGCGCATCAATAGCGCGGCATTATTTGTGGGTTTTCTGCTGTTCGGTTGGCTGTGGGGCGGGTGGGGGCTGGTGGTTGCTGCACCCGTTTTAGCTGCAGTAAAAGCGGTCACGTCTCGCGTAACTCCGCTTCGGGATATCAGCACTTTGCTTTCTTAGAACTTGTTTCGGCGTGAGGCGGAAATTTAGTGCGCTGAATAAGGATGCCTTTTAAACTAGCGTGTTACGCTAAATCCGCAGCTTTTATATCCGTTTCATCGACGTTGCGCGGAATAGTCACTTCAATGGTTGTGCCTTTTCCAGGTGCGGATTTCCACAAGGCGTCGCCACCGAGTGATCGTGCCCGCTGGCGAATGCCTGATAATCCGTGGGACATATTCGACGGATTAAACGTGGGTGGCAACCCCGCGCCATCATCGGTTAAGACCAGATGAATATTTTTTTCGTCTACGTGCAGATTAGCCAGAAAGTTTTTCGCTTTCGCATGACGTAAAGCGTTCGTTGTTACCTCTTGCACAATCCGGAACAACGCAATCGAAGCGTCGGGTGAAATTACCCCTAATTCTTCAGCCAGATTAAGCGTGCATGTCAACCCGCCCTTGTTGCAGTGTTCGCTTATGTACCACTCAAGCGCGGGCGCCAAACCAAGATTGTCGAGTAGTGATGGACGCAGATTTTCCACGACGCGTCGTTTGAGCGAGACCGCTTCGTCGAACATGTCAGACATTTGTTTAAATCGCTTTAGCGCATCTGGGCTGTGTGCGGCGTGCGTGCGTAACCATTCCAAATCCATTTTGGCCGAAGTTAGAATGCCGCCTAGCTCGTCATGCAGGTCGCGTGCCAATGCTGCTCGATCCTGCTCGCTAGAGCGTTGCAAATGGGTAGAGAGCTCGTTCAACTCAGCGGTTCTTTCGTTCACAAGATTAAGCAGTCGCTGGTTTTCAGTTTCGCGGATGTCGATGAGCGCTTGGCGCTGGTGCAAATCCTTGATAAATAAATACAAGGCGCAGGCCAGCAGTAACAGGTTCAAGATCGCAATCGCCAGCATACCCATCCGGGAGACCACCAGGTCGCGCTCTGAACTTTTGCGAGCGCTGTTTAGATCACTCAACATGTCCTGAGACAAGCGCGCTACTTTTTGTCGCGCGCTGTCCATCAATTGTTTAGCGTTATTGCTGCCAATAAGCTTTAAAGCCTCTTCTCGTTTGCCTTGGTCGGCCAGCGCCACGATGGCTTCAAGTCCGATAAACATGTTTAGCGTGATCGTAGCCAGCTCGTCTACCTGCTTTTTTTGATCTGGCTGATTAGCAAAAGCCATGGTCAACTTCATTTGCAGCTTTGGAAACTCGGTTCGTGCCTCCATGAGAGGCTCTAAATACTCCTTGTCACCGGTAAGCAGATAGCCGCGCTGCCCGGTTTCAGCATTGAGTAACGTCGTAAATAATGTTTCCACCAAGTCCAAATTATCGCGCGCGACCTGTCGCGCGTTCACACTTTGCGACACGGCTTTATAATTACGCTCCGACACCACCATAAAGGTGATCGTAAAAATAATGGTAAGTAGCGCGGGGGCAATAAACGATGGCGGAACGCTGCCCCATAAAATTTTAAACGCTTCGCGATTGTTTAACGCCGAAAAATTAGAGTCAGCCATGTGATCCTGCCCTTTGCTTTATTTCGTGTTAGTTAGGAAAGCAGTCAAGAATGAAAGAGGGCAAATTTATGATCAATTTCTCGATCTTGAATCGAAGTGTACGGGCTAAACATGCACAACGTCTATTGCATCCAATCGGCTCGCCTCGATACCATTCAAAATATTGATGCTGAATGAGATCACATTGCGTGATCAGAGAATGCGCAATTTGGTTTGTCCACAAGCGAGCGCCCGCAATCCATGCGGGCGTTCCTGCTTTTGACTTCGTGACTGATTCGTTACGCCACGATTTAAAATCCGACCAGGCAATGTTGCATCACTTTCTGCCGATCAATCCCATTACCAGCGTAACCAGGAATACGACGACAAAAATGTAGAACAGAATTTTTGCTATTTCTATAGCGCCGCCGGCGATGCCACCGAAACCGAACACTGCCGCAATAATGGCAATAACAAAAAATGTAGCTGCCCATCTCAACATAATGATTCTCCTTTATTTAAGCTTCCCTGAAATTGTTGCCGCCCTGCTTAATCCTCCATGAGGTCGGTTAGTTCGTTCGCGTGTTCTTCTTCCATCGCCAAAATAGATTCGATCATTCGACGGGTGGTTGGATCCGCTTCTCCCAAAAACTGGGCAAATGCACGATAACTTTCAATCGCAATCCGCTCGGCCACCAGGTTTTCACGGATCATGTCCTGCAAATCGGTGCCCTCAAAATACTCAGCATGGCTACGTTCAGCTAAGCCCACTGGATTAAAGTCCGGAGTACCGCCAAGCTGCATGATGCGCTCCGCAATCAAGTCCGCATGCGCCAGTTCTTCGATAGCGTGCTGAGCAAACTCCGCTGCCACATAGCGTCCCTTGATGCGATTGGCGACGTAATAATGTCGCTTATATCGCAACGTGCAGACAAGCTCCGTGGCGAGCGATTCATTTAGCAGTCCGATAACGAGATCTTTGTCCAATTTGTAGTCCGGCGTGATCGCGCCACTGTTCACTTCTTTACGAGCCATTTTACGGAGGAGCGATTTGTCCGTGAGCAGCGCGGGCAAGTCAACATGTTTCTTGTCAGCCTTCGAACGCCCAATTGGTTTGGCGTGGTCATGGTTGGCATCACTTTCGTGATGACCTTTGGCTTTGCCAGGCCCAGCATCAGAGCGGTGTTTTAACCCGTTTTGCTTATGGTCGCGCTTTACACGGGGCTTTTGCTTCATCGCTTCCTCCAGCTTGTGTTAATTTGGGTATTTAATTTATTTACCAGCTGACGTTTTCAAACGGATATCGTTTTTCACCGACGACACGCCTTTGACACCGCGTGCGATCTCAACGGCACGGTTGATTTCGTTTTGGTCATTCGCGAAGCCGCTCAATTGAACGGTGCCCTTGAATGTTTCAACATTGACGTTAAGTGCGCTGACGGTTTTGTCTTCAACATAAAGAGCCTTAACTTTGGTGGTGATAACGGAATCATCAACGCCTTCACCAAAACTTTCCTGGCGGGCGGTGCTCGCGCAACCTGCCGCGAAAATTGATGCTGCGACCATGAAGCCTACAAATATTTTCTGAAAAGAAACCATGGAAATCTCCTGAGTGGTATTGAGGTTAAGATAATTTGATTACCGCGCGATCGCGGCTACACAAACTTTATCGCCCTCTCTTTACTTTTCGCGTAGGCAAGTTTCGATAATTGATTGCTGAAGTTTCTTCTCGAATTGTAGGATTACGCTTACACGCGGATGGTTGTCGAGTTGAAAATGTGTTCTGGTCACCTTTTGTTCCGGCCGCTTTAGTAAATTATCTCCTCCTCATGCGCATGTTGTAGTCCCTCGCCCACAGCGAAATCAGCATGGTTTGCGTGCGCTTTCCACGTTATCAGATGCTCGCAGGTTGATTGCTGGGTTAAACTTTCTGGTAAATTTTTTATATTTGATTCACTACATTAATTTCGGATCGGGATCGGGCGATGAAAAAAGTACCAGCGTTTTTAGGCGTTGTGCTCACGGGTCTTGCCATGATCACCGTCGTGGCCTGTTCAGATTCCACTCGCAAGGCAGCGGGGCCGACTAAAGGAGACCTAGGGCCAGTCTCGTTAATGCCGGGTGCCAGCGCCGACGGCACCGCTGCCCCGTCGGTACCTTCTGCAACACAAGCGTTTAAAGCTGAACTGGTTTCGCCAACCGCTAAGGCGGCATCAGGCGGCACGGATGATATGAAGAAGCCGCTGACCAAAGCAGCAGAAGAGAACCAGATGCCGTTAGTCGGTCACGGCAATAATCATTCCGCTCCGGATAACAATGCCGCAGATGCTAATAAGCCAAAGGGCTGAAGTGGTGGAAAAGGTTGACGAGGTTGGTACGGTTGGGACTTTCTGGGGATAAAGATAAAAAGGCCAATGTTTTTAAACATTGGCCTCAGCGAAAATGATGACAAAAACCCAATTTTTATAGGGGAATCTACATCATTGATTCGTCTGCCATTCTGTTATTTGCCCTCCAATCCACTTGTTTACATTTATCCACGGATGGCCGAAGCGATTTTCCAAATAGTGACCGCTTTTGCCGCCCATCCAAACAAACGTCGTGGTCCTGCCAGCGCAATCATCCCAACTGTCACCCCTACCAGTATCGGTCGCTTGGTGACAAATTGGATCACAGACGCCGGCGTGATATTTGATTGCACGAATGCTTGAATATATTGCTGCGCAGCCCCTATCGCACGTAACACCTGCTGGCTATACATGCTTTGCGTAGACGATCGCTCGTTAGTGTCAACTGAATGCGCTTTCAAACTAGCGCGAATACCATCTCGATAATTTGTAAGTTCAAACGCAATATCGTCTGGTGTTCGGATTTTTGTCGGAACAGTCTCTGACATTGTGCTCATAGCAATTCCATTACCCATTCAGCGTCCTTCTTGAGCTCGGATTTGGTGCGTTCAAATGGCGCATTTGTAGAGCCACTTGCCGACGCCAACGCGTATAGAATGCTGCCAATAATCAACATGATCAGCGGCACACCAAACAGCGCGTGCATCCTGTATGGCGTATCCCAGGCGGAGACCATAACAGCCAGTAAAAAAAACACCACTGCGATTGATATTGTTATTCCAGCTGCGATCATCAGCAGCAATTTGTGTTTCAACCGCGCTTTTTCAACATTCGCTTCCGCAATGAACAGCTCAATGTGTAGCTTGCTCATGCCCGCCAAATCACCAATCAGACCTTTTACATAAGGCCTGTCATCGGTGAGCGCGCGCCATCCCAATTGCATCAAGTTCATTACGGAAGCCTTTAGCGGTTCTAGTGATTAGCGGCGGGAAATCAAGCAACCAACGCCAAAGCCGATGGCTGCTCCCACGCCTGCACCGATAGCGATAGACTGCCAAGGGTTGTCGCGAACATACGTGTCAGTGGTTTCCGCGGCCTGCTGTACTTTTTCACGGCCTTTTTGCTGCAATGTGGCTGCTGTATCGGCGACTGCGCTCAGATAGCCGGATAACCGTTCAGCGGCTGCCGCAAGTTCAGCTTTACCTGATGCCTTTGCCGATGCCACCAACGTTTGCAAATCAGATTTAACGGTGTCGGTGAGGTCGCTTGCGGTGCCGCGAATCTCGCTTGCTGCGTTATCGAAGCCATGCTTTACGTCGCTGATCGTGGCAGATGCTTTGCTGCGAAGTTGATCGAGGGTCGGGGTTTGGGTTGCAGAGTTCATGTTGATTCCTTTCGGTTAAAAAAATTAAAGCAAAAACGATGAATATTTCAAGAAATGGAACGGAAGCGTGTGATTCTCATTAAAAATTCATTACAACTTTTTAACGGTCAGGTTGTTGCTCACAGTCGTCACCCCTTTAACGGCGGCGGCGATTCTTTCTGCACGTTGACGAGCAGCCTCATTGGGTGTCAACCCATTTAAAACGACCGCGCCCATCTTCGTATCCACGTCAATTTTGATGACGCTGAGTTCGGGGTCTTTAAGCAAATCGGCGTTGATGGACGCAGTAATCGCGACATCAGACATAGCGTCGCCTGTTTTGGCGGCGGTTTCGTTCGCACTGGTTTTTAGTGAAGTTCCTGCGCTGGACATGGCGTCGCCCGCTTTTTCAATTTGCGCGCCCACTTTATTGCCTAAAGCACCCATTTTTTCATTGGTCTTGTCGATTGCCTTATCAAGTTTTTGGCCTACCGTCTCTCCTGAAGGAGCCGGCGCATCTGTCTTCCCGCAGGCCGCCAGCGTAAGCGCGACCGCGCAGCCAAATGCAATCGTTGCGATGGCAAAAAATCTTGACGCTGAATTGTTTGAGCCTAAACTATTCATGGCAATTCCTCGGTTAATTGAAAGTGGCGGTTGCGCCACGCTTGAAAAAGCATCTCGCACGCGATGCCGTATTGACCCGCCTGCGACCACGAGTAACGAAAGCTTATGATTCCACGCAATGCACTAGCAAGTTGTCAGCGGGTTTTACTACCGTTTGTAGGAATCGGCTGACAGGGGGCACGGATTATCGCAATGCTGCGTATGTCGCGATAATGTTCAGTGTGGGCTAAACGCTGTTATCGGTCACTTCAGCTTGGTGCGTAACATCGTATTCGCCGGCAAGGCTCACCTAACATCGAAACCAGCAGCGAAAGTAATCACCTTGGTTGGCGGGCGCTAGGAGATAAAAATGTGCCGCAGACAGCACCAATATTAGTGCTCTGAGTAATTTGCATATGGGTCGTGTGCAATTTCAATTAGATTAGCCAAGCCACGCGGTCATCCCGAGACGCATTTGCGAAGAACCTGTTTTTAAAATTTCTGGCATGCGATGAAAAGCAGAGCCCTTGCAACAGGGTTTGAATGACTGCGATTGTGATTGTTTTAGTAACGCAATCCCGCCTCAGGCAAAGCCGACTCACCCCAGCGGTTCAAACAGGGCCTTTAAATCGTCTGCATTCAGGGTCTTGGTGGAACCGGCCTCTCCGCTTAAGATACCGGCCGCCAGTGCAGCTTTGCCTGCTTGCAACGCCACGATTTTTTCTTCAACAGTGCCACGAGCCACGAGTTTGTAAACGAACACTGGCTTGGTCTGGCCGATGCGGTGGGCACGGTCGGTGGCTTGATTCTCAACCGCGGGATTCCACCATGGGTCGTAGTGAATGACCGTATCTGCCGCGGTCAGGGTTAAGCCGGTGCCGCCTGCTTTTAAGCTGATCAGGAAAACGTTAACGTTGCCGCTTTGAAAGTTTTTGACAGGCGTCTCGCGGTCACGTGTTTCACCGGTGAGTTTGACGTAGCCGATTTTGCGCGCGACCAATTCGACTTCGATTAAAGCCAGCATGCTGGTGAATTGCGAGAATACTAGAATCGAGCGGCCCTCCTCTAGCAGCTCATCCAGCATTTCCAGCAGCAATTCAAGTTTGGCCGATTTGGCTATTGCCGGCGGTTTTTTGCCCGCCACCCCAGGTGCCTTGACCAGCCGCGGATCGCAACAAATTTGCCGCAGCTTTAATAGCGCGTCAAGCACGATGATGTGGCTTTTTGCAATTCCCCTCGCCGCAATTTCATCTCGCACCCGCTTATCCATCGCCACCCGCACGGTTTCATACAAATCGGCTTGTGCGCCGGTGATATCGACTTCGCGGGTAATTTCCGTTTTAGGTGGCAAATCTTTGGCTACTTCGCTTTTGGTTCGGCGCAACATAAATGGCTTGATCCGGCGCGCCAGAAATTCGCGCCGCGCTGAATCGCCTTCGCGCTCAATCGGTGTGCGGTAACGTTCCCGAAAACTGCGTTCCTCGCCCAGAAATCCGGGCAACAGAAAATTAAACAGCGACCATAATTCCCCCAGATGATTTTCAAGCGGCGTGCCGGTTAAACACAGTCGATGATTTGCGATCAGCTCGGAGGCGATCGCGGCGGCCTTCGTTTTCGCATTTTTAATGTTTTGCGCTTCATCCAGAATAACTAAATGCCATTTGTGCTTTTTGAGTTCTTCCTCATCCCGGCCCAACAGCGCGTAAGTCGTCAACACCACATCCGACTCGCCGATGCGCTCAAAGTTTTTCTTGCGATCCGTGCCATGTGAAAGCAGCACCTTTAGCGTGGGTGCAAATTTTGCCGCCTCCGATTGCCATACATTCATCATGCTCGTGGGGGCCACTACCAGCGCAGGACGGCCTAATCTGCCCGCCTCTTTTTCAGTCAGAATGTGCGCCAGCGTTTGCACGGTTTTGCCCAGCCCCATGTCATCGGCCAGCACGCCACCGAGATCATGTTCGGTTAAAAATTGCAGCCACGCCAGGCCGTCTTGTTGATACGGCCGCAGCGCGGCATGGAAGTTTTTTGGCGTGGCCACTGGCGCGATGGCGGTGAATCCCGCCAGTTTTTCGCCCAGCCTGCGCAGACGATCGCCGCCTACCCAGCGCAGCTTTAGTGCATGCTCCAGATCAGCCAGGCGTGCCGCATCAAGCGCAGGCAAACGGAGTTTGGCGGCGGGATTCTCGCTATCTCCTCGCATCGCAATTTCATGCAACACCGTCAGCATGGATCGCACGCGCGCAAACGGCAGTGACGCGCTGCGCCCTTCCGGTAGACCCGGTAACGGCACTAGCACGGGCACATCATCACCCCGGCGCGCCAGTGCATCTGCACTCCAGTCGGCGGGCGAGGCTCGAATCAGCTTGATTAAAATCGGGATCAGACTCAGGCGCGCGCCGTCTACTTCAATGCCGATTTCGATGTTGAACCAGTCGTTGGCAGACTCTTCCACATTGCCATACCAATCGCCCACCACCGCCAAATTAAATCGAAACTCCTTCTTCATTTCGATTTTCCAGCCGCTCGCTCGAAGTCGCGGAACCTCGGCTATTACAAACTCGGTCCAAGCGGCTTCGGTGTCAGGATTGATCGGTACGAAGGCACCTTGCATGTCAGCGGTCACGCCGCGCGTCATGGCTTTTTCCACCAGCTCAAAGCCGGCCGCACGCAGCTTCCCGCGTGCGACTTTTTCGACGTCATGATTACGCGATACCCGGGTAATTCTTTGCTCATCAAATCGGGTGATGTCGTGCGGGCTTTTACCGCTTACTCGATCGCCCAAATAGTCGAAAAAAAGCCGCGCGGTATCGACATATGAGGTAGTGGATTTCCATGATTGACGGCTCCACGTTTCGATTTTGCGCGTGTCGAGTATCAACACCGGAGCCGGGCGGTAATGCGCAATGAATGTTTCATCCACCACACGCGGTGGAGCGACAATTTTGTGCAGATTGCGAACGGTCATTTCGCGGGCGACGCGCTCAACCATGAGGGCGGGCAACAGGGGAGCGGTCGCCAGCAATGATGCTACCGCGGGTGCGGCGTCGGTCCGAATCGGGCCACATTCGCCGCTGGCTTCATCAATATACCAGGGCGGCGCGCTGGGAATCACCGCGCGTACCGCGGGCTCGACCGCCAGTTCAGCCACACTCGCACCATTCGATAGGGTGCGCCAGACCACATTCGCATGCCGCTCTGCTCCTTCGATTAATGGCTTGCTGCCTGTATTTTGAAAGTAGCAACGTCCGGTTGCGAGAATTTTTTTGAGGGTATCGTTGTGCGCTTTTCCGTTGAAGCTGAACTGATAACCATAATTCAGGCCGTCATTGACCAGCGTGAGCGCGCGCAGTATTTCCTGATCAATTTCCAGCACGAATTTGGCCGGATTGCGCATCGCATCCGGGTTGTTGTATCTCAACACGCCGCTTAACGCCCCGCTCTTGAGCAGCCGAGCCGATTTTACGGACAGCCCGATGGTTTCTCGTGCGGTTTTTGGACTCGATCCCAGTGGTTGCGATTCAAAAACATACAGCAGACGCTGCGTCACCCCTTCGCCGTAGTCATCGCGCTTTTTGAGCTGGGCTTGTTCCAGGCGGCTTAGCCACACATCAATTTCGTACGGCAGGGGTGCCTCGTGAGCAGCTGAAGTGCCGGGGCTGCGGGCCATGTCCGCGGCGTCTTTCAGGGGTGTGACGGGGGACGTAAACAAGGGCGTAATGATGGCTGCACCGGCGTTGCTGCTGACGGATTTATCTTCTCTCGTAATCGCGCGAATAACCGCGATGACATGTTTGCAGTTGTGGCCGACAGGGCACGAGCATTCTCCCTGAATATCTGGTAAGTGGCTGCGCGCTTTTATCCTGATCGACTGTGAATAGACTTCATCGTGAGAGCCAAGTACGGTGCCAATGATTTCGGCTGAGGTGTCGCTGCGCTCAAGCCATTCCACTGACAATACGCGCCCTTCGTTGAAAATCTGGATGCCGCGCTCTTTGTAACGTGCATTAAAAAGCTCGGTGGCAGCGGTCCATTGGATATTCAAAATGTGCTCACAAAAATTAGGCGTAACTCCTATTATGGCCAGGATTGTGTCGTGGTTGACTATTCTTCATGGCGCATCTGCGATAATTTGTTTTTGGAGAAGAAAATCATGGGCAGAAAATATTTCGGGACAGATGGGATTCGTGGGCAGGTAGGTATTTCGCCGATGACAGCCGATTTTGTGATGCGACTCGGATTCGCGGCAGGGCGTATTTTGGCGACGCAAACCCACACCTCGTTTGGGCCGCGCCCGGCGGTGCTGATTGGTAAAGACACGCGTATTTCGGGCTACATGCTGGAAAGTGCGTTAGAGGCGGGATTTGCTGCTGCGGGTGTGGATGTGCTGCTGGTCGGGCCGATGCCGACGCCTGCGGTAGCTCACCTCACGCGGGCGTTGCGGCTTTCGGCGGGCGTGATGATTTCGGCCTCGCATAATCCGTTTGACGATAACGGCATCAAGTTTTTTTCCAACACCGGCGCTAAACTACCCGATGAAGTAGAGCTGGCGATTGAAGCTGAACTTGAGAACCCATTTGTATCACTGACCTCATCGAGTCTGGGTAAAGCGCAACGTGTGTTTGATGCGCCGGGCCGTTATCTGGAATTTTGCAAAAGCACGTTTCCGAACGAGCTTGATTTGCGCGGCATGAAGCTGGTCATTGATTGCGCCAACGGTGCGGCTTACGATATTGCACCGCGCATTTTCCGCGAACTGGGCGCTGAAGTAGTCGCAATTGGCAATCAGCCGGACGGCATTAATATCAACGATAAATGCGGTGCCACCCACCCGGCCAGCATGCGCAGCGCGGTGCTGTCAAACGGCGCTCTGTTTGGTCTGGCGCTGGACGGCGATGCGGATAGACTCATGATGTGTGACGCTGACGGTGCGTTGTTTGACGGTGACCAGCTGCTCTATGTGGTGGTGAAAGATCGTCATGCACGTGGCCTGTTGAAAGGTGGCGTAGTCGGAACTTTGATGACAAATTTTGCGCTGGAGCAACGCTTTGCGCAGATGAATATACCGTTTGCACGCGCCAAAGTGGGCGATCGATATGTGCTTGAAATGTTGCGTGAAAAAGGCTGGGAATGCGGCGGTGAAAATTCCGGCCATTTGCTATGTCTTGATAAACACACCACCGGCGACGGTACGATCTCGGCGCTGCAGGTATTTGCCGCCTTAAAGCGCAACAATACTTCTCTCGCCGCCTACACCGCCGAACTCAGAATGTTCCCGCAAGCGCTGGTGAACGTTCGCACCCAGCCAGAAGTGGATTGGACCAGTAAACCCGCTGTGGTGAAGGCAGTGGTGGCGGCTGAGACGATGCTGGCTGGCCGCGGCCGGGTGCTGTTGCGCGCGTCCGGCACGGAGCCGGTCATTCGCGTCATGGTCGAAGGCGAACATCGCGCGGAGGTTGATGGCTTGGCAAACGGGATCGCAGATTTGCTGCGCGCGGCGGTTTAACGCCGAATGAAGTGTCAACGCTACGCAGCAACGCAAGGCGATCTACAAACCCTATATTCGGCGGGCGTTTTGGACCGGAATAACGCAGAATCGCTCGTCAGTGCTAGGGTTTAATTAATTATTTTATTGCACCAGCCGATACCCTACGGCAGTTTCAGTCAAAATATGTTTTGGTTGCGCGGGATCGTCCTCGAGTTTTTGTCGCAGGTGCCCCATGTAAACTCTGAGGTAATGGCTGCTTTCTGAATGCGATGGCCCCCACACTTCGCGCAGTAACAGCCTCTGAGTCAGTACGCGACCGACGTTGATAATGAGCACGCCGAGCAGTCGATATTCAATCGGTGTGAGATGTATTTCCGTGCTTGCCTTGGTGACGACGCGCGCTGACAAATCAACTTTCACGTCGCCAAATTCGAAGATGTCGGTCGAGGCACCCTGGTTGCCGCGCGCGTTGGCGTTTTGTCGGCGCAGGCTGGCCCGTACTCGCGCCAGTAATTCACTCACGCCGAATGGCTTGGTCAAGTAATCATCTGCGCCTGCGTCAAGCGCTTTGACCTTTTCATTTTCGCTGGTACGCGCAGACAGCACAATCACCGGCACGCTCGACCAGATGCGCAGATCGCGAATAAAATCCACCCCATCGCCATCAGGCAGCCCCAAATCAATGATGACCAGATCAGGTTTGCGCGTACCCGCCTCGATCAATCCCTGTTTCAACGTTTCTGCCTCAAATACGTGCCAGCCCTCGGCCTCCAATGCTTGACGCACAAAGCGGCGAATCTGCTTTTCATCTTCAACAACGACGGCGGTGAGAGTTATGCTGGAATTCATTATTCAAGCGCGCTTACGGTGGGGGGTGTGCCTAGGGGCAGCGTAAATATAAATTCTGCGCCATGCTTTTTTGCAATTCTGGCGGATTCAGTGCTGAACCAGGTTTCTGCAGCAACATTTTGCGCCCAGATTTTGCCGCGATGCGCCTCAACAATCGCGCGACAAATCGCCAGGCCCAAGCCCACGCCTGGCGTGGCTGACTCTGATTCGCCACGCGCAAACTTTTCAAAAATAGCTTTTTCCTGCCCCAGTGGAATACCCGGCCCATCATCTGCTACCGCTACCATACACTCGCTCCCCTTGAGCCGAACATCAATCTGGATATGGCTGTCAGCTGGCGTATATTTCGCCGCATTTTCCAGCAGATTGGCAAGCACCCGTTCAATTAACGAAGAGTCAAATTTCAGCAGCGGCACGTTGGGCGCGATATGTACTTTAATCTTGCGCATGCCCCACAACCAGTTGCTCGCACTAATACTGCGGATAGCGCTGCCAATGACTTCTTCGATTGGCTGCCATTCGCGCTTCAGGGTAATTTCACCACTTTGAATTCGCGCCATATCCAGCAGATTGTTCACCAGCGTGTTCATGCGCAACGATTCATTGCGAATTGCCAGCGCGGTTTCCCGATTCGCGGCGGGTAGAGGTGCCATCGCCAGCGACTCCGCCAGGCCGATCATTACCGTCAACGGGGTGCGCAGATCATGCGAAAGTGCCGCCAGCAGGCTATTGCGTAGCCGCTCGGATTCCATCTTAATCAATGTTTCCTGCGCCACCTCAACGTAATGCACCCGTTCCAGCGCAATCGCAATTAGGCTGGCAAAAGTCTCAAGCTGGCGCTGCTGCTCGGGGATCAATAGCCAGCGCGGAGACGAGGGCTTAATCGCTAAAATCCCGCGAATCCGCATCGGCGCTTTGAGCGGGATATAACGATAGGCGTTCGCAGGCAGAGTATCGGTAGCGAGGCCCGCCTGCTCACCTTTATCAAACGCCCATTGTGCAATGGCCATATCAACATTGGCATGGGCAGCAGAATCAGTGACAGGCGGTGCTATTAGCTGATTTTCGCTGTCCGGCAAAATTAATTGTGCGGTGGATTTAAATGCGCGCTCGATGACCTCTTCGCTGGTCAGGACGACTTGCTCGGTTTGCAGCACGCCCGATAAATCTTTTGCAAACGCAAACAAGCTACGCGCACGCTCCTCGCGATGGGTGGCAATGCGGGCTTGGAAACGTAACCCCGCAGTGAGCTGACCGATGATGAGGGCGACCGCTAGCATCACCGCAAAAGTCAGTAGATACTGAACGTCTGACACGGCAAATGAAAATCGCGGCTCCACGAAAAAAAAATCAAAAAGAGCCACATTTAAAATCGCTGCCAGGATCGCCGGGCCACGCCCAAATTTGACCGCCACGATGACCACATTAAGCAGGAACAGCATGACGATGTTGGCGGAATCAAAATAAGGCAGCAGCGGCGTGGCGATAGCGCTAGTAACAGCAGACGTGACCACTGTCCATATATAGCGCATTCTTTTTGCGTGGCGACGAGTGTCGTCGTCAGATGACGCCGTGCTGCCTGCATCAGCATCGCGCACATTTTGCTTGACCGCCATATTTTGCGACTTCGCATGGGGCGGCCTGCCGACTTCGAGTACGTCCGCCTCGGGCGCCAACGCGGCGATGAGATCACTTTGTGAACGCCGCCACGGCCAAAGTTTGCTCCCGCGCCGCAGCCAAGACAGGGCGGCTGTTTCGTCATGCCTACCCACAATAATTTTGCCTAGATTATTCGCTCGCGCATAGTTGGCCGTGCACCGCGCGATGTTGTCATTTGCCGCCACGCTGGTGGTCGCCCCGAGTGTTTCGGCAAGTTTGAGCACATTTAAAATGCGCTCGCGTTCAGCCGCAGGTAATCGCTGTAGTTTCGGCGTCTCAACATACAGCGCGTGCCAAGTGGCATTCAATTGGCTGGCGAGTCGCGCGGCGCTTCGCACCACGTGCTCCGCACCCGCATTGGGGCCTATGCAGGCGAGCAGCGACGCTTCGGTTTTCCACACGCCCGAAATCGATTTTTCGATTCGATAGCTTTGCACATCATCTTCAACACGATCTGCCGTGCGTCGCAGCGCAATTTCGCGCAGTGCAATTAAATTGCCTTTGCGGAAAAAATTCTTAGCCGCGCGTTCAGCTTGTTGAGGGGCATAAATCTTACCTGCCTTGAGTCGGGTCAAAAGCTCGTCGGCGGGCACGTCAACCAGCACCAGCTCATCTGCATCATCGAATACGTGGTCGGGCAAGGTTTCATAGACACGAATACCGGTGATTCCACTCACTACATCGTTTAGGCTTTCCAGGTGCTGAACATTGAGCGTCGTCCAGACGTCAACGCCTGCGACAAGTAGTTCCTCAACGTCTTGCCAGCGTTTGGGATGGCGCGCTTTTTTGGTGTCGCCGTCAGCGTTGGAGTGAGCCAGCTCATCGACTAGCAATAGTTGAGGCGCGCGAAGGAGGGCACCATCAAGATCAAATTCCTGCAAGGTATTGCCGCGATATGAAAACTCATTTCGCGGCAATATTTCGAGCGACCCCACGCGTTCAATCGTCTCCAATCGGTCATGCGTCTCGACAATGCCGACAACAACATCAGTGCCATCCGCACGGGCCTTTTGGCCGGCAGAGAGCATGGCAAATGTCTTGCCCACACCCGCTGACGCACCAAAATAAATTCGCAGTTTGCCTCGAGAGGCAGCCACTTCCTCCTGCCTGATCCGGGCGAGCAGCTGATCAGGGTCAGGGCGCGTAGTGGAGCGACGATCAGAGCGGGATTCGTGAGCCATAGCTCAAGGTTACTTTAAATCGTTCAATGCGAGGTTAAGTTTCAAGACGTTTACATGCGCCTCGCCGATAAAACCCAGCAGCGGCAGCTCTTTACTTGCGCTGACTAGCATGCGCACGCGCTCAACCGGCAGCTTGCGTGCGGCGGCAACCCTGGTGATTTGATATTCTGCCGCGGCAACGCTGATATCCGGATCAAGTCCGCTGGCCGATGACGTCACCAGATCTACCGGAATGGGTGTTGCATTGCCTGATGCCGTGTTATCCATCCTTAGCGCCCCGATGCGTTGTTTGATGGCATCGACGAGTGCCGGGTTGGTTGGGCCCAGGTTTGAACCGCTGGACGACGCCCCATCGTAGGGCTTGGCACTGGTAGCGGAAGGACGGCTCCAGAAATATTCGGGTGCCGCAAACGGCTGCCCAATCAGCGCCGAACCGACCGGCTTGCCATCGCGCATGATCATGCTGCCGTTAGCTTGGCTGGGCATGATGGTTTGCGCAACACCGGTGACCGCGAATGGATAAATAACGCCCGTAATGACGGTAAATAAAATCAAGATGGACGCGGCGGGACGAATTAATTTAAGCATAAAAGCTCCTGTATTTTTAACGGTTTAGACTAAATGCAGCGCACTTAAAATCACATCGATCAATTTGATACCAATAAACGGCACGATCAATCCACCCAGGCCGTAAATCAACAGATTGCGACGCAGCAGCAGCGCGGCACCGACAGCGCGATATTTCACCCCTTTTAACGCCAGCGGAATCAGGACAATGATGATCAACGCATTGAAAATCACTGCCGATAAAATGGCTGATGAAGGATTGCTGAGATGCATGACATCAAGTGCGGCAAGCTGCGGATAAGTGGTGGCAAACGCAGCGGGAATAATCGCAAAATATTTCGCCACATCATTCGCAATCGAGAACGTCGATAGCGCGCCTCGCGTCATCAGCATTTGCTTGCCGGTCTCAACGACTTCAATCAACTTGGTGGGGTTGGAATCCAGATCCACCATATTGCCCGCCTCTTTCGCGGCCTGGGTGCCAGAGTTCATCGCGACTGCCACATCGGCCTGTGCCAGCGCGGGAGCATCGTTGGTGCCGTCTCCGGTCATGGCCACCAAGCGGCCTTCGGCCTGATAGTCGCGAATCATTTTGAGCTTTGCTTCCGGTGTCGCTTCTGCCAGAAAATCATCCACCCCGGCCTCGGCCGCAATCGCAGCAGCAGTGAGCTTGTTATCACCCGTGATCATGACAGTCTTTATGCCCATCCGGCGCAGCTCGGCAAAGCGCTCTTTAATGCCTGGCTTCACAATATCCTTGAGCTCAATCACGCCCAGTACCCGGTTGTTCTCGCAGACCGCCAGTGGTGTGCTTCCACGGCGGGCGATTTCATCGGCCTTGCGAGCGACATCATCTGGGTAGCGCGCGCCTGCGGCTTCGACGTGTTTGCGAATGGCATCGGCTGCACCTTTGCGCACACTGATAGCCCCCGTGTCCATGCCGCTCATGCGGGTTTGTGCGGTGAAGGCAATCACCGTGGCATCTGTAATTGTCGCCGGATCAATGGCGGCAAAATTACGTTGTTTCGCCAATACCAAAATACTGCGTCCCTCCGGTGTTTCATCGGCACTGGAGGCAAGCTGGGCTGCGTGGGCCAGTTCGCTTTCGGCGATACCGCTGGCGGCGAAAAACGCCGACGCTTGTCGATTGCCGAGTGTGATGGTGCCGGTTTTATCGAGCAATAAGACGTCCACATCGCCCGCCGCTTCAACCGCGCGGCCTGAAGTTGCAATCACGTTTGCTTGCATCATGCGGCTCATACCTGCAACGCCAATTGCAGACAGCAGCCCGCCAATGGTGGTGGGAATTAAACAGACTAACAGCGCGATGAGTACGGTGATGGTCACTGCGGACCCGCCCGCCCCGATACTACCCGCTTTGACCGCGGTAGCTTTGGCTGCGTCCACACTGAACATTGAAAACGGCAATAAGGTGACGGTTGCCAATAAAAACACAATCGTGAGTGCCACCAATAAAATTGTCAATGCTATTTCGTTAGGAGTTTTTTGACGTTTCGCGCCTTCCACCATGGCAATCATGCGATCTAGAAAAGCCTCGCCCGGATTCACCGACACCCGCACCACCAGCCAATCCGACAGCACTCGCGTGCCGCCTGTCACGGCGGAAAAATCGCCGCCTGATTCGCGAATGACCGGCGCCGATTCGCCCGTAATCGCGCTCTCGTCGACCGAGGCGACACCTTCAATCACTTCGCCGTCGGCGGGAACCATATCGCCTGCTTCCACCAGCACGGTCATGCCACGGCGCAAGTCATCTGAGGGCACGGTGTACCATTCGCTGCCGTGCTTCGCGTCCTTCAAACGTTTTGCCCATGTTTTCTGTTTCATGCCGCGTAATGACGCGGCTTGGGCCTTGCTGCGACCCTCGGCCAATGCTTCGGCAAAATTAGCGAACAGCACGGTAAACCACAGCCACAACGAGATGGCCAGGATAAAGCCCCAGCCCGCTTCGCCTTTGCCATTCAGTGCCTGGAAAAAAAGGATGGTGGTGATGATGCTACCGACGTAGACCACGAACATTACTGGGTTTTTCCACTGCACCATCGGCGATAATTTCTTGAATGCATCGCCAATGGCGGGCATGACCAGTTTAGGGTCGAACAGATTTAATGAAGTTCGGGTTGCTGCTGACGATGTTGATGCGGGTGTCGAGGTTGTCATATTGATCTCACTTCAAACTGAAGAGTTGCAGATGTTCCACAATTGGGCCGAGTGCCAGTGCGGGGATGTAGGTCAGCGCGCCAACAATGATCACCATGCCCACCAACAGCACCACGAACAGTAGACCGTGCGTTGGCATGGTTCCGGCGCTGGCGTCAATACGCTTTTTTGCCGCCAGTGAACCAGCAATTGCCAGCACCGGCACGATCACGCCGAAGCGGCCGATCCACATTACAATCCCCAGCAGAGTATTGTAAAAAGGCGTGTTTGCCGAGAGTCCTGCAAATGCGCTACCGTTGTTATTGGCGGCGGATGTCAGTGCGTACAAGACCTGCGAAAAGCCATGTGCGCCCGGGTTGGAAATGCCCGCGCGGCCCGCTTCAGTCAGCACCGCGATGGCGGTGCCAGCGAGGACCAATAGCGGTGTCACGAGAATCACCATCGACACCATCTTCATTTCGAATGATTCAATTTTCTTGCCGAGATATTCGGGTGTGCGACCAATCATCAGGCCGGCGATAAACACCGTGATAATGGCAAATATCAGCATGCCGTATAGGCCGGAGCCCACTCCGCCGAACACGACTTCGCCAAACTGCATGTTGAACATCGGTACCAGCCCGCCCAACGGCGTGAATGAATCGTGCATCGCATTCACTGCACCGCAAGATGCGGCCGTGGTAATGGAGGCAAATAACGCTGAAGCGGCTACGCCAAACCGCGTTTCCTTACCCTCCATATTGCCGCCCGCTTGGGTGGCGCTGGCAATCTGGTCCACGCCAAGTGCGGTCAACTGCGGATTGCCATTTTGCTCGGCGCCCATCACCACCAGTGTCATGGCGACAAAAATAATCGTCATCGCACCCAACACCGCCCAGCCCTGCCGCGTATCGCCGACAGTGCGACCAAACGCATAACAAAGCGCGGCCGGGATCAAAAACATCGACAACATCTGTAAGAAATTAGTCAATGCCGTCGGATTTTCAAACGGATGGGCCGAATTCGCATTGAAGAATCCGCCGCCATTGGTGCCCAGCATTTTGATTGCTTCCTGGGAGGCGACCGGGCCCATCGCGATGGTCTGAACGGCAAGATTCACCGGCGTAGCGGGGGCGGCTGCCGTAGTATCCGCTGGAGCAGCCACAGTTGCAGGTGCAGGTGGAGCGGGAACTTCCAGAGTGGGCACATCGACATAAGTGCTAATGTTTTGAATCACGCCCTGGCTGACTAAAAACAACGCAAATACGAATGAAATCGGCAGCAACACATAGGCAGTGATGCGATATATATCCACCCAGAAATTGCCAATCGTTGCGGTCGCCTTGCTGATCGAGCCACGTGCGGCGAAGCCTCGAATGAGTGCGAATACGACGGCCACGGCGGTTGCGGCAGAAGCAAAGTTATGAACTGTAAAGGCCAGCATTTGCGTAAGGTAGGACATGGTCGATTCGCCGCTATAGCCTTGCCAATTGGTATTGGTGATGAAGCTGATCGCGGTATTGAACGAAGAGTCGGCGGTGACGTTGGCAAATTGCTGCGGATTGAGCGGCAGCGACAGTTGCAGGCGTTGCAACGCATAGACGGTGACCACGCCAAGCAGGCTGAACACGAGCAGCGCCAGCGCGTATTGCTTCCAGTCCATTTGTTCGGCGAGTTTGTCATGCGATCTGACACCACAAAATCTGAGCAGCGTGCGCTCGATGCCTGAACCCAATTTAACGATGCGTGATGCGCCGCTCATGACATCAGCCAAATAGATGCCTAACGGCTTTACGGTGATTGCCAGAATGCCCAAAAATGCAGCCAGCAGCGCCCAGGAAGTCAGGGGCATCATGAGAAATCCTCTGGACTAATGAGGGCAATAACGAGGTAAATGAATAAGCCAGCGGCGATTAGTCCGGCCATAATTTGTAAGCCGCTCATGGCGCTGCCTTAGCTGAATTTGCGTCGCGCGCGCTTTGTACGCCGCCGATCATTGCGCTCTTGTGGTGAGCACGTTGCATCAGATGCGCGCAGCCACTTACCAGCGCTACCAATAGCGCGCCAAGTAATACAACCAAACCTAAATAAATAACATCCACGTTAATCTCCCATTGAAAATTGTTGAATACTGAAGATTAAAGCTCGCGGTATTAAATCGGTGCAGAAAGTGAGTTCACAGTTGTAAAAAAAGTATAAAAATGCAGGTGACGAACAAACACTCGCGGGCAAGCGGGCGAGCGGGGTCGCATCCTTGGTGTGCTTCGGGCCACCTCAAAGGAGGCGTAGTGGCAACTATGCGTGCATATGGTCTTTAAACGCTATATCCAGAGCGGTCTCGCAGAGCTAAATGGTTGAAGATCGCCGATGATATTAGGGCTTTAGGATTTTTATGCAAAGTCGCAAATCTTCTATTGCACCAAAGTCCCTGACCTCCGCAGATAGGCGAGATCGACAAATTTTGATCCGCGATTATTGTTGGGCGTAAACGTTAAGGTCATGCCGTCCAGGTCAAATTGTTTGCGGCCAGCCAGTGCGGCGGCAATGCTGCTGCGATTGATACCGCGGCCGCTACTACGACCGTCGCGTTCCTGGGCCCGTTCCATCGCGCGTACCAGACCTTTCGCGGCAAGAAAGCCTTCCAGCGTGAGATGCGACGGTGGTTCGTCGCGGAATTTTGTCATTATGGCGCGATGTTCGGTTTGCAATTTTGTGGTGCTTGATTGCGGATTCGGGACCACCTGGGTGAGCATGGTGCTGACCGCGAATTCCGGCTTGGCCAGCTCGAGCAGTGTGCGGTGATTGACGGTGGAAAATCCCACCACATTGATGCCTTTGTCGAGCGCACGAAACTTCTTTAAAAATTCCGCCATCGCAATCGTGTCTGCAGCGACCACCACCACCTGCGGTTTCAGTCTAAACACATCACGCGCTATCGTATCCACATTGTCGAGACGTGCCGACAGCGCAAATTTACCGGCGGGTTTGAGCTGGCGGGCTTTGAGTTGCTCAGCCAATTCATCGGCCATGTTGATGCCAAATGTATCAACCGCACTGACCACCACAAAGGTGGTGTTGCCGAGCGTGCTGAAATGTTGCAGTATATGTTTAGCCTCGTCTTGGTAGGTGGGCCGCACAAAGAAAATATGGTCGGGCGATGTGCCCCCGCTCGCACCGCTGAGCGGGCCGTAGAGGGTAATACGGGATGCTTTGAACACCGCATCTTTTGAAACCGCCTGAACGCTGTCATCGCCGACGTAGCCGAACAATGCATCAACGTGCTCTGTCTCGATCAGCTCGCGAGTGAGCTTGACGGTATTCGCCATAACGCCCTCGTCGTCTTTTACGATCAGATTGATTTTTCGCCCGTTGATACCGCCCAGCAAATTGATCTGGTCGAAGTAGGTGCGCGCGCCGGCGAGGTAGTCGCGGCTGACATCACTTTGCAAACCGGATTGATCGACCACACTGCCAATGCGGATTTCGTCAGCGCTTGCAGAGTCTGAATGACCGGTAAAAAGTAAGCTGGAAATAATGAATAAAGCAGCGTGCCAGTAATGCATATTATGTTCTCTGGAAAATTGAAGGAACGCCAGATTAACAATGCAATGTTGCAGCACAAAGAATAGGTGGAAAATAATAATGGTTGAAACACAATAAAGCTTGGCAAATACCAGCAATTGATCGAAAAATTAAAACGCTTCTTGATTGGAGCGTTATTTGTTGGACCTAATAGTGACCTGCCTTGCAGGCAACAAATGCTCGTAGAAGCCCGCCAGCGCTAGAGTATTAAATTGAACTCGGCTGAGTTTTAACCAAATCTGCCGGTAATGTAATCTTCGGTTTCTTTACGCTTTGGCTTGATAAACAATTCGTCCGTTATGCCGTATTCGATCAATTCGCCGAGATACATGTAGGCGGTGAAGTCAGATACGCGGGCCGCTTGCTGCATGTTGTGGGTGACAATGGCGATGGTGTAATCCTCTTTCAACTCATGCAGCAACTCTTCCACTTTTGCGGTCGAGATGGGATCGAGTGCCGAGGTGGGTTCGTCCAACAAAACAACCTCCGGCTTCACGGCCACGGCACGTGCAATGCACAAACGTTGCTGCTGACCGCCAGAAAGTGACAAGCCGGATTGTTTCAGCTTGTCTTTGGCTTCGTTCCAGATGGCCGCTTTGTTAAGCGCCCATTCGACTCGCTCGTCCATTTCCGCTTTGGAAAGCGATTCGTAAAGTTTCACGCCAAACGCAACGTTGTCGTAAATCGACATCGGGAATGGGGTGGGTTTTTGAAACACCATGCCGACCTTGGCACGCAGCAAGTTCAAGTCCTGATCTTTCTCCAAAACGTTTTTACCGTTCATCATAATTTTGCCCTCGGCACGCTGGCCGGGGTAAAGGTCATACATGCGATTGAACGTGCGCAGCAGCGTTGATTTTCCGCAGCCGGACGGGCCAATAAAGGCGGTGATGCGACGCTCCAGAATATCCAGATTGATATTTTTCAAGCCTTGAAAACTGCCGTAAAAAAACTGCAGGTTATTGACCTTTATTTTTGCTTCAGGCAGCGTAGAGGGGGCGATATCAGTCATAAGTTTTCCGATAATTCGGTTGATTTATTTTTTCTGGCGAGGATCAAAAAATGCGCGTGCAGCGATGTTCAGTGCCAACACCGAGAACGTAATGATCATGGCACCTGCCCACGCCAACGATTGCCAATTTTCAAACGGGCTCATGGCGAACTGGAAAATCACCACCGGTAGATTGGCCATCGGCGCGTTCATGTCAGCAGACCAGAATTGGTTGTTCAGCGCGGTGAATAGCAGCGGCGCAGTCTCACCGCTGATGCGCGCGACCGCCAGCAGAACGCCGGTAATGACGCCGCCTTTGACCGCCCGAAGTGCGACATAGGAAACCACTTTCCACTGGGGCGTACCCAATGCAGAAGCGGCTTCGCGCAAGCTCGCGGGCACCAGATTCAACATATTTTCGGTGGTGCGCACCACCACTGGAATGGCGATAAGTGCGAGCGCGAAAGAGCCCGCCCAGCCGGAGAAGTGTTTTACGTTCGCCACATAGATGGTGTAGATAAACAGGCCCAAAATAATAGAAGGTGCAGACAATAAAATGTCGTTAATAAAACGTGTCGCGGGCCCTACCCAGCCGCGGTTTCCATATTCTGATAAATAGATGCCTGCCAAAATACCAACCGGTGTGGCGACGAAGGTGGCGACGCCCACCATGACGAGACTACCGAAAATGGCGTTGGCCAGTCCACCCTCGCTGCTGGGGGATGGCGTCATTTCGGTAAACACGGCGAGATTCAAACCGCCAATGCCTTTTGAAACCAACACCGCCAATATCCACAATAAAAAAATCATGCCAATAGCCATTGCGCTGATCGCCAGAAGCAGGGCCAGGCGGTTGATGAGCAGCCGCTTTTGATAGCGCGCATTCATGTTTTTGCCCCTTCACGTTTGCCGAGCTGGGCGAGCATCAGTTTAGCCAGCGCCAATACAATCAACGTAATAACGAACAGCACCAATCCTAATGAAATCAGTGCAGATATGTGGATTTCGTTGCTGGCTTCGGCAAATTCATTGGCCAGCGTGGACGCGATGGAACTGCCGGGCTCAAATAGTGAGGCTGCAATCTTCGGCGCATTGCCGATCACAAAGGTGACCGCCATGGTCTCGCCAAGGGCACGGCCCAGGCCTAGCATAATGCCGCCAACGACACCCGCCTTGGTGTAGGGAAGCACAATGTTCCGCACCACTTCCCACGTGGTCGCACCTAGGCCGTAAGCGGATTCCTTGAGCACGGGCGGCACGACTTCAAACACATCTCTCATCACAGATGCGATGAAAGGAATAACCATGACCGCCAATATGATGCCAGCCGTCAGTACGCCAATACCCATTGCCGGCCCGCGGAATAAAGCACCCACGAAAGGAATGACGCCAAGATATTTGGTAAGGAACGGCTGAGCGTATTGTGCAAAAAGTGGTGCGAATACAAACAAGCCCCACATGCCGTAAATAATACTGGGTACGCCAGCTAACAATTCCACCGCTGTGCCCAGCGGGCGCTTTAGCCATGCAGGACAAAGCTCGGTCAAAAATATCGCGATACCAAAGCTGATCGGAATACCGAACAGTAATGCAATCACCGATGTCATTACCGTGCCATAGATCGCGTTTAGTGCGCCATATTCGTGGGTAACGGGGTTCCACGCACTGCTGGTCAAAAAGCCCAAACCAAATTTATCGAATACCGGCAGTGAACCTTTGATGAGCGAAAACAGAATCGCTGCCAAAATAGCTAGAACAAACAGTGCAAAAAAGAGTGTGGTTCGTCGAAACAAAGTGTCTTGCCAACGTTGCCGGACCAGGCGCGCTGCCAGCGCGTTTAATTGTTCTTCTCTCGACACGTATTTACCTTTAGCACTCGATTGGGAGGAGGTATCAATGTTGGCGATACTCATAAAATATCAATCCAGAGCATAGTTTACTCAAAGTGCAGAACAGAAATAACGCGGGCCGCTATAAAAGCAGCCCGCTTGGTAGAACTTAACCGTTACGCACACTTACTGAATCGAGAATTTATTTCCAGACAACTTGACCGCCCGCAGCCCTGATATCTGTTTTCCACATGGTTTGAATCATTTTCACGACGTTTGCTGGAATGGGCACGTAGTTCATCTCGGCAGCAGCTTTGCCACCATTTTTGAATGAGTAATCAAAAAACTTGAGTACGGCGGCGGCCTTGTCAGCATTGTCTGGCGATTTTTGCATCAGGATGAACGAGGCGCCCGAGATAGGCCAGCTGTCTTTGCCGGGCTGCTCGGTGAGCACCATGAAAAAGCCCGGTGCTTTGGCCCAGTCAGCGCTCGCAGTAGCTGCTTGGAACGTCAGGTCGTCAGGCTGCACAAAATTACCCGCCAGGTTCTTCATCGAGACATGCGCCATTTTGATTTTCTTGGCATAGGCATATTCCACATAACCGATTGATCCCTTGATGCGCTGTACATACGCAGATACACCTTCGTTACCTTTGCCGCCCACGCCTTCAGGCCATGCTACCGATTGACCGGCACCGACTTTGGCTTTCCAATCAGGGCTAACTTTTGAGAGATAGTCGGTAAACAGGAAGCTGGTGCCTGAACCATCGGAACGGCGCACGACGGTGATCGGGTCAGTTGGTAATTTTAGGCCTGGGTTCAGGTCAGCGATCGCCTTGTCGTTCCAGGTTTTGATTTTGCCCAGGAAAATATCTGCGACCACCGGCCCGGCCAGGCGCATGGCACCCGGAGCAACACCCTCCAGATTGACCACCAGCACTACGCCGCCAATAATCGCGGGGAATTGGACCAGACCTTTCTTGTCCAGATCCTCTTTTGACAAAGGTGCGTCCGAAGCACCGAAATCAACGGTCTTGGCTTCGATTTGACGAATGCCGCCGCCTGAGCCGATAGATTGATAGTTCATGGCCGAACCGGATGATTTTTTATAGTCCTCCGCCCATTTTGAATAGATGGGGAAGGGGAACGATGCGCCCGCACCGGTAATATCCACTGCGAAGCCAGGGGTTGCATATGATGCCACCGCCATTGCGACACCTGAAAGCATGTATTTCAATTTCATTATGATTCTCCGTTAAAAATTAACAATAATTTTTTATTGAATGCAAGGATAAAGACGAAATGTGACGACTTCGTGACAGCTTTTCTGCCCGCTTTTTGGTCGGCTTTGTTTTTCGCTTTGTCTGCGGCTTCGTTGGCGCCGTCGGCCCGATTCGGGACACGTGGCTTCACGTTTTGACGAATATTCGCCTCATCCTTTACAATCAAGCATCATTTGTCGTCATGGCATTTTTTTGAGCAACCTAAGCGGTGTCGGCTAACCGTATTTATTCATCGCATGAGCCAAAAACTGTTTCGCCAAGAAGCCCTTGATGCGCAGCGCGAAAAATTTTTCGGCGAGGCGACGATCGCGCGTCCGCTGCCCATGTGGGCGCTCACCGCGCTAGCCGTCAGCGCTGCGGGCATCATGATTGCTGTTGCGGTGTGGGGGCAGTACACCCGCCGCGAACGCGTCGAAGGATTTTTGGCGCTGGATATTGGTGCCGCCAGGGTGCAGATCCCGGATGCCGGTCGCGTAGCCGAGCTGATGGTGAAAGAAGGCCAGCAGGTTGTGGAGGGCGCGCCCCTGGTGAGAATTTCGTATGAGCGTTCGACCCAGGCGTCCGCGTCCACGGGTGCCTTGGTGTCGGGTGAATTGTCACAACGGCGGGCGCTGCTCGAAAAGGAGCAGGCGCAATTGCGCGAACTGGGCGAGCAGCAGGTTCAACAGCTTCGCAAAAAGGTGCTGGATACCCAGGCCGAAGTGGCGCAGATTGATCGAGAGATGAAATTGCAGGAGCAGCGACTGGCGTCTGCCCGCGAACAGGCAAAACGGTTCGCCGATCTGGCCCGAGAGCGTTTTGTCTCGGATATTGTCGCGCGGCAAAAACAGGATGAAGTGACGGATCAGGAAATTCGCTTGCAAGCGCTGAAACGTGGCCGCATCACGCTGGATCGCGATTTGAGCAATGCGAAGATGGAAGAGCCCGCAATTGCGCTGAAATCTCGCGCGCAGATTGATCAAGTGTCACGCCAAATTAGTGAGGTTCAGCAGACGCTCGCCACCGAGGATGCCAAGCGCGAAACTATCATCGGCGCGCCGATTACCGGCACTGTCACGAATATCGCGGTAAGTCAGGGCCAATCAGTGGCCGCCGATGCGTTGCTGGCCACTGTGCTGCCGCAGGGTAGCGTGCTACACGCTGAGATGTTAGTGCCCACTCGTGCGATTGGCTTTGTGAGTAAAGGCAAAGATGTGGTGATGCGTTATGAAGCGTTTCCGTTTGAGCGCTTCGGGCAATATCATGGGGTAATTTCGGATGTCAGCCAAACGGTATGGTCGGCGGGCGAAAAAATTGGCCCCACCACGACCCGTGAACCCGTCTATCGGGTCGCGGTTACGCTGGATAAACAAAGCGTGGCCGCGCTGGGCCAGGATTTTCCACTGCGTTCGGGCATGTTGGTTAATGCTGACATCCTGCTTGAAAAGCGAAGCCTGATTGAATGGATTTTTGAACCCGTGATGCAGCTACGGGCTCGGTTTTGAAACTGAGCGGGTGGGTAGGCGTTACATGAAATCGCTTAAAAATTAAAACTCGAATCTTGTTGCGGTTTAAACATGCAACGAATAGCGTTGCAATGACCACATAGCCACTAGGCAAACACATTCATTCACTTTTATAAATGAAAACCCCCGCCAGGAATCTTCTTGTCCAGTAATATTTTCTCCCGCCGTGTCCCCGTTATTCTGCAAAGCGAAGCGCCCGAGTGCGGCATCGCGTGCCTTGCCATGGTGGCATCTTTCCACGGCCACTTGACCGATCTTTCTGCGATGCGCATGCGTCTGTCGCCATCGCTCAAAGGGGTCACACTGAAGCATCTCTCGCAGGCGGCTGAGTCAATGGGGCTGGTGGCGCGCGGGGTGCAAGCACCGCTGGAAGCGCTCGGCAAGTTGACACTGCCTGCGGTGCTGCATTGGGACATGAATCACTTTGTCGTCCTCACCAAAATATCAGGTAAATATTTAACGGTGCACGACCCCGCGCGGGGTATGCGCAGATTGATCCTGCCAGAGGTGTCGAAACACTACACCGGCATCGCGATGGAATTCACATTAAACGCCAGCTTTCGCCGCGTCGATGAACGTGAAAAAATCAGTGCATGGCAATTGTTGTCGGTGGGCGGTGGACTCACCGGCAGTATTGCGCAACTGGTGTTGATTTCGTTGGCGCTGGAAGTATTTGCCATCGCCATGCCGTTTTTTTTGCAGCTGGTGGTGGATCGGGTGCTGGTCGGGCGCGATCGAGAATTGCTGACGGTGCTGGGCGTCGCGTTTGGCGCGCTGGTGATTATTCAAGTCATCGTCACCGCCGTGCGAGCCTGGGTTGGCGTATATCTGAGCACCCATTTCAATATGCGGTTACTGACGGCGCTATTTAATCACCTGCTAAAGCTGCCGCTCGCATGGTTTGAAAAACGGCATATCGGCGATATCGTGTCTAAATTTCGCTCCGTGGATGCGATCCAAAAGACGCTGTCCACCACCTTTGTGGAAACCTTTATTGATGGCCTGATGGTGATTGCGACGATCAGCGTGATGGCTTTTTACAGCGTTAAGCTGACGGTGATCGTGCTCGGCGCGGCGGCGATTTACGCGATGCTGCGCTGGTATTTCTATTATCCGCAGCGGTTTGCGACTGATGAGCAATTGGCCCATGAAGCCAAAGCCAGCACGCACTTTATCGAGACCTTGCGCGGCATGATGGCGATCAAACTTAACTTGCGCGAAAATGATCGGCGGATGGCTTATCAAAATCTGGTGGTCGAGCAGATAAACGCAGGCGTTAAAGTTCAAAACGTGGGCATTTTTCAGCGAGGCGCAGCAGGGCTGATTTTTGGCTTGGAAAGCGTCATCATCATTTGGCTGGGCGCGCTGCTGGTGCTGGACGGGATTTTCTCCGTCGGCATGCTCTATGCGTTCCTGGGGTTCAAGCTGGTGTTTCTCACCCGAGTGAATAATCTGGTCGAGAAATGGAATGAATTTCGCATGCTTGATTTACACGCCGAGCGCATCGCCGACATCGCGCTGGCGCAAGAGGAAAAATCCTATGGTTCGTTCAGCACCGGGTCTGCGTTAATCAGTTCAAGCGCCCAGCCGTTGGTTATAGAGGCACGTAATTTAGGATTCGCCTATGGCCCCGAAGGCTATGCGTTTCGCCACCTCAATTTTGATATTAAGCCGGGCGAAACCGTTGCGCTGGTCGGCCCATCCGGATCCGGCAAAACCACGCTGTTGAAAGTATTGCTGGGCCTGCTGCATCCCACCGAGGGTCAAGTGCTGGTGAACGGACGCGATTTACGCGATTGGGATTTGGCCATGTATCGCGGACAGCTGGGCGCTGTTACGCAAGAAGACACGTTGTTTTTAGGCTCAATCGCCGACGCGATCGCCTTTGGCGGCGAATTCGATATGAATGAAATCAAACAATGCGCCCGACTCGCGCAAATTGACGCAGAAATTAGCATCTTCCCGATGGGCTATTCCACCCTGGTCGGCGCGCTGGGCTCTACATTATCGGGGGGGCAGAAGCAGCGCGTACTATTGGCCCGCGCCCTCTACCGCCACCCCCAAGTACTGTTTCTTGACGAAACTCTCGATCAGATCGATACCGGCCAAGAAAGTCTGATTCGCAGCAACTTGGCTTCAACCGTTTCCACCATTGTGCTGGTGAGTCATCGGGCGGAGTCGGTGGTTGGGGTGCGGCGGATTGAGTTGAAGGCTTAAATGAGTGACTTCAAAGAGCAACGATTGCATCTCCTCCACCAATGTACGCTAACGAAAGTTCATCTAGCTTAATGATCTGATTGTCGACATTTGTTTCGATTAATTCAGTAGCTACTGTTGAGGTGATATTGAATTCTTTACCCATTTTAATCTCCATTAAGTAAGTTTGTTAAATCTTGATAACTCGTGGACTATTTCACAGCTAACCGAATGTTAATGTGGTAGATATATTAATCACAAGGTTTTTCTAATGACCATGACTACAAACGCAAACATTCAGGCAGCATCAATGCTTAAGAGGGCACAAGAATTAATCGCTCAATGTCTCAAGTCGGGATCGTGTACTAACGAGATCGAATTAGACGTGATCACCACAGAACTTGTTGATATGAGCGTAGACGTGCAGCTACAGATTTCTTTGATGCTTGACGCAGTAAGGTATTTTTATATAGTCGGGAAGCCGAGTAAAGGCTTGGAAATTGCGGAGCATGCTCGCAAATTTGCGGTAGAAACAGGAGATGCTACTCAAGCTTCTATAGCGCTTACACTGTTAGGTGTTTGTTCCGCAGATACTGGCAATCTTCCTAAGGCAATGGAGGCTTATGCGGATGCGTTATCTTTGGCGCAAAAGCATGAGGACACACTTCAGGAAGCAAAGATTTGGCAAAACTTGGGGGCGGCACTTCTTTATAGTGGCTTGTTTAGGGAGGCCATTGGCAGTTTCTCAACCGCGTTTGAATTAGCTAAACGCTCACCAGAAGTGCTTCCATTTGTTGCTGGCGCGCACGCTAATATTGCGTTATGCCATTTAAACTTGGACGAAATTGCAATGGGGCTTTCGGCAATCAAGAAGGCTGTCGAAACGCTGCAAAATCCTTCGGACGCGCATTCTGTATTGAATCGCGTTATGGCTGAAAATTACTACACGCGCTTGCTCTTAGAAGCTGAAAATTTTGAAGCTGCTAGAGAGCATGCAAAAGCCGCGCGACACTTCGCACTAATGACGAAATCTCCACGTGCCGACATTTTTGCTTCTGTGGCCGAGGGGCTTGCTGAGGTATTCTCGGGGTATTCGGATGTTGGAATATCTCGTCTAACATCCACGCTTGAGCGTGCAATTGAAATCAAAGTAACCTCCCGAGAAGCATTAGTCGCCCTAGTCAAAGCCCACGAACACATCGGCCAGCATGA